>OUNO010005263.1_pt1 | contig 40133 bp, 36 predicted proteins | sample 1779811 | NCBI WGS metagenome assembly OUNO01 (sample SAMEA3914804, study PRJEB12502) | metagenome | biome: forest; material: soil | place: Canada | collected 2010-06-25 | depth 0.3 m
ACACGAGTGCCTTTCTCTTCGTAGAAATCATTCGCGTTCTCAGTCTCGGCTTTTGTTCCGAGCGGAAGCAGTCCCCGCACTTCCCAGATCAAGTGAGAAGGAACTTCCACTTTGAAGAGAGGAATGTTTCCGTCGAGGAATTGATCGAGTACGCGCCCCTGATTCAGAACTTCGCCTTTGCGGCTCAGAAGATTTACGCGATCGCCCTTTTTAATGACTGGCTTTTCGGTGAACGGGAAAATCATCTGGGTGAAACTCTGGGTTCCATCCCCTTCGATCATGACCGGCACCTGGCTTGGGCAGGCTTGAAGACAGAAGCCGCATCCAGTGCAGGCGTCTTCGAATAAAAACTGATTCTTCTCGCGATCGATCCGGATTGCATTACTCGGGCAGGACTTTTCACACACCCGGCACCCGATGTTTTCCACGCATTCGATGGTGGCAAGGATTTTTCCCTCAGTCGGCTGCTTGAGCGTGCCACCGTGGTTTTCAAAAATTTTCTTGGTGACCGGTCCGAGCCACTTGCCATCGAACTCGAGCTTCAAACGGTGTTCCTTCAGCGATTCAAACTCCCGGATCTTCTGTTTGTTGATCCACAGGGTTCGCTCAAGCTGCGTTTTGAATTCAGAGGAAACGTTTGCCAGTCCCTTGATGATCCGGCTGGCGAGCACGACCCCTCTCGCTTCATCGAGTGAAACTTTCTCCACATCGTCTGCAAGAACGATTGCTTCTGAATTTTCCCACTCGAACATGAGACTTCCAGGAGGATACTCACGGTAACCGGAATCTTCGGTGAACGGCCCCACCGAAATCACGCGCGCGCAATCGAGCACCCGAACCCCTTGCTGATCTTGAACCTTGAGTTCCCAAGTAAAAGGGGTTTTGGTCTGAAGTCTTGTCGGTGTTCCAAAAATGACTTTTCCACCGCGCATTTCAAAGCGGCGCCTCTCGACTTCGAAGCCCTGCACTTCCTTGAAGACGGATTCGAGGCAAACCACGCGGCTGGAAAGATGGCGTTCAAGCAACTCTGATCCAAGACGAAATGCCCGGTTGCCAGTTCCAAGGATGACGACGACGGATTGCCAGTTCAGACTTCCCTGGGTGATGAGTTTTCTTGCCGTTGTTTCCGGGATGAGGCCTGGGGAATACCAGCCTTGGAAAGGCATCGGGAATTCGAGATCGGGCGTGATTTTCACCACGGCTTTTGCCTGAATGCGGTGAAGTCGCTGTCTCAGATCCTCGACCATGACGACCGAACCACCCGACTCCATCGGGAGGACTCCGCGAACCTGTAAATCCGGTCCACCGTACCAGCCGACTTTGAGGCCGGCATCCGCGCAGTAACGGGAAAGGACACGCGCGCCTTGCGTGGGCCAGGTTTTGAGCCTTGGTCCCGCAACGATCGCGACATCAATTTGTCCGTCCCTGATCTTCACGTCTTATACTCCATCAATCGATTTCCGCACCTGGTTTGCAATCCAGTGCAGAGGTCCGTCGCAGGCCGGAATCACCAGACTCCGGACTCCATCTGAATCGTACTCGATCGGACTGGTTTTGTTCCACCGGTAAAACACGCGTGGGGACATGCCCCGGACGGTGATGCGGTTCCAGCCCATGAACTGGAAGAAAAGTTTTTCGATGTCCTGGAAAGATTCCTCGCCGAGCATTTTATCCGAGTCTTCCTTACGCATGACCTTGATTCGGTTCCAGCCTTCCGGCGGAGGCAAACCCTCTCCATGAGCCCAGATGCGGATGCGGCCCAAGTGGGCAACCAGATAAGGATTCACCGGATCTCTTGAAATGAGATCCCATTCTTCCCAGAACTGTTTTGAAACGGTTGCATCGAATCCTGCGAGTCCCCGGGGGAAATGTTTTTCGAGATTCTGACGAAGCGAACGCTCGAGCTTCGGTGTCCAGAAATGAAGAACAGCGTTGTTCACTTCAATCGTGGACGGGAGTCCCTGAGCGGTTTGAAAGCGGACACCTTTGCGATCGACGCCTAAGATGTGTGCTCCGGTATGAATGTTTTCGCGGCCGAGTTTTTCCCGAACGTATTCGAGAAGACCTGTGCGATAGCGGGCAACATCGATGTCACCAAACTTCGGGCCTACGAACCCCGCCCAGTTTTCCATGTCGCGGGATTCAAGATGCCGGGGCGAGAAACCCGGGAAACGTTTCGCAAGCGCAACCCCTTCGAGCCACTGTGGTTTCCATCCGAGATCGAGTGAACGGAGATAAAGATTTTCAAGATGCGCGCGCCGCTTGCTTCGGTCGGCTGCAATCCAGAGACGGTGACGGGAGCGAATCCACGGAGCGCTCTCCACACGGTAAGGAGTACCGCTGGAGGAGTCGGTTTCTTTGGCCATTTCGAGCGCGCCTGGAAACTCGGGAATGAGATCCTGGTAAACCTGTTCCGGAAGATTGTTTGAAAAACGACGCGTGAGATCCGTGTCCAGACTCTCGAAGCTGAAAAGATCGAGTGGAAGTTCGGAGTTTTCGAGGAAGAAGTCGCGATCAGGATTGAGAAGAGCGACCGTGTCCCCGCGGGTCATCAGCCGTTGAGCGGCAAGGAGAGGGGCTGCGCCCGTGCCGACGAGAAGATAATCAACCTTTAGCTTCATTTGCGAGCGCTCCCATCACTCGCATCATGGCTGCTTTCTGCTGGGCACGCTTGTACGCTTTATGAGCACTCCGTCCCTTTTCATTTTCAACATGGCTGACTTCATCCATGACTTGAATTTCGTAAGGATAGAAGAAGCGGGTCACACGCTGGATGTACTTCTGATCCACCTTCTCGATCGCCAGTGCGATCGCCGGATCGAGGTTCACGCCACGGGTGATTTTCTTCAGATCCCGAATGTAATCCGAAAGCGGGTTTTTAATCTTGATCAATTGACGGCAAGTGAACTGAATCGCGCGGTAGTGATCGGAGCTGAATGGATTTTCTCCGGTCTTTTGTTTCGGAAATTCCACCTTGTTCAGTTCATTGATGAATTCGCCCTCTTCCATCCGTCCTTCAATGACTTTTGAAAGATCCGCACCGATCCGGCTTTTTAGCGTATCGGTGTCGATCAATGTATTGCGGGAGCGGGAAGGCTTGATGTTTGCTGCGACTACAATGTTTCGCTGTTCGAGAAAGTGAATCAGGCGAATGGCATCGAGGCGGGTGCGGGTTACAAAACGCACGCCCACCCGGTCGAAAAGTTCTTCGGCCACGCTGCCCGGCTTGTGAAGCAGTTTCATGAGCGTGCTGTCGCGTGCCTTCTTCGGCTTCACCTGGAATTCAACGAGATCCACGCGGAGCGGATCTTCCGGAGATTTTCCGATATAGAGCTGACCGTTTTCATCGCGCTGAAGGTAGCGGTAGAAACGATCGAGGATCTGAGTCTGGATGTCCGAGAAATAATGAGTCCGTATGTCGCGATCGACGTGACTGATGGTATGAATCACGCGGAGAACGGAGCAAGCCCAGTGGCGAAGCGTGGACTCAGAATCGGCACCCGCCTGAAGCAAAAGCTCGTGGATGTCGTTGATCTCGGCGATCTTCTTTGGAATTTCGATAGGAAGTCCGCTTTCGGCCGCAGGCTTCAGGAAGTAAGTTTTGATGAAGCGGAGGGCCTCCTGGAGAGTCCCGTGAAGTTCCGCTTTTTCGATCGGATCATGAAGGTCGAAACCGTAAGCACCCAGGAACCGTTCCGCCGAATCTTCATTCGGGAAACTTCCTTTAAATCCGTCTTTGGAATCGAGAAAAGAAACGCCGCCGACCAGTACGTCCAAGACGCTGTCCCCAATTTTCCACTTTGATAAGAGCTGCTGTTTTATGGGCTGCGACATATTCCAATCCCACCCTACCGAGAAGCCAATGGTTCATCAATCAAAACTTGATCGACTGAGCCGCACCGCTCTGGTACCGTCGAGACGTGAAGAAATTAAAAGGTTTTTTCGTTACTTTGATCGCAACTGCCCTCGGTTCAGGCTTCGCTCCGAAGGCTCCCGGCACAGCTGGTAGCGTCGTAGGCGTGTTCCTTATCTACTTGGTCCGGGATTGGAGCTACCTGAATGTCCTGTATCTCGGGATCGGGATCCTCCTCATTGGCTGGTGGGCGTCCCTCGAATGGAGCAAAAACGTCCAGCAGCCGGACTCCCAGAAGATCGTAATCGACGAAGTCCTTGGCTACATGCTGGCGATGGGAACTCTCCCTCGCACCGGCGCGGTCATGTTCATCCAGTTTGTCCTCTTCCGTATTTTCGATGCACTCAAGCCGCCGCCTATTCGTCAGTTTGATCAGTGGGGAAAGAAATTTCCAATTGGTCCGATTCAATCGTTCGGGGTGATCTTCGATGATCTTCTTGCCGGGTTGGTTTCGTGGGGAGTGTTCCTGCTTATTTCCCATTTTGTTCAAATTCCGGGAATGTAGAAAGACCCACGCAATGAAAAACTGGCTGACCCTCTGGGTAATTCTACTGACACCGTTCATAGCCCAAGCCAGCGTCAAAATGGCAATCACGTTCGATGATTTGCCTGCTCATGGAAAACTTCCACCAAATGAATCAAGAATGGACATCGCCCGATCCATTCTTAAAACCCTGAAGTCCAACCATGTTCCTGAGGTCTATGGGTTCATCAATGCCCAAAAGGTTCAAAAGGACAAAAATGATCTGGAGGTTTTGAATCTCTGGATCAACTCCGGTTACCCCTTGGGAAATCATGCGTTTTCTCATCCCGATTTGAACAAGTCTTCAGCTGCTGACTTTAAAGAAGAGATCGATTCAAACGAACCTCTGCTTCAAAAACTCTCCGGAAAACTCAACTGGCATTACTTTCGTTATCCTTTTCTCCACGAAGGCGACACACTTGAAAAGCGGAATGCGATCCGAAAACACCTGAACGAAAAGGGTTATGTAGTTGCTCAGGTCACAGATGATTTCGAAGACTGGGGCTGGAATGATCCATATGCACGCTGCAAAGAAAAAGGTGACCTGAAATCCATTGAATGGTTGAAAGCATCTTATCTTGATTCAGCAGAAAAGAGGCTGATTCGGGATGAAAGGGTGATAACCGCCGTCTGGCACCATCCTATTTCCCATATCCTGCTCATGCACATCGGCGCGTTTGATGCAGTCATGCTTCCAGCACTGCTTCACCTGTATCAACAGAAGGGTATCGAATTCATCTCCCTTTCAGAAGCCGTAAAAGATCCAATTTATAAAGAAGATCCCGGTTTCACAACAGAGCCGGGCAATGACTTTCAATACCAGATTCTCAAGGGAAAAGGCATGACCCTGAAAGATGCCGGGATCGATTCGCCTTACCCGTATCCGGGAAAAGCCCTCAAAGCCCTCTGCAAGTAAGCACCAGTCGCGCTTTAATCCGCCCGATCCGAAATTCAAACCAAGCGCAAACAGTTCCCATCCTGAGAAACTCCGGTTAATGAATGCTGTACCGGCCCCCTCAGCATCGTTCGCGGTAGTACGATAGAATCAGCATCAGGAGAGATAAAAATCTGGCTAGAACGATCAAAACACAGATCTTTAGCTTAAGTTTCTCCCGAGCGAGACGATAAGAACCATGGTTGCTAGTTCCCATAAAATCACCTCCATTCTTGTAAAATGGAGGTAGATCCTTCTACTCTGCTTGCGCTTGGATACGCAGTACTCTACAAACAGCGTGCTCACTCTAATTACTTCTTCTTTCTTTCCCCTAAATTTTCCCTCAATCAATATTCCTATAAGACTTCGATGAATTCATTCTTCATCGAGGTACTCATTTCATACTTCCAGTCCGCAATTCCTCCATTCATTTTCCTTTCGATAATGCCGGCAGAAATGAAAATCGTTCGGTCGCGCGGATTTTCTTTGAGATAAGGACGAACCTTTTCGAGCGGTCCAGGATGGACTTAAGCGAGAAAGGCAGGATGCCTGGGGTGAGTCCTTGTCTTAAAGAAAATCCGCGCGACCGAACGATTTTGGTTTTTCTTAATGATTTCAACATACCGAACACCCTACGAACAAAATGCAACGTGTTATGCCCTTTTCCCGCAGAAAACCCTTTACTTCCAAAGCTCGGCAACGATAATGAACTCATACAGGGATTTGGGAAGCGCGCAGAAGTTTTGTGGCATGAAGTTTGAACCCAGACGACGCAAAAACATCAGAGGAATAATAATGGAAAAATCAGAAGTCACTAAAGCAAACGACGCAAACAAAGGCAAAGCAATCGAGCTCGCGATCCAGACGATCGAGAAGCAATTCGGAAAAGGCTCGATCATGCGCCTTGGAAACGAAGAGAGCCTCGTTGCGAATGATATTCCCGTCGTCCCATCCGGTTCACTCGGTCTTGACCTCGCCCTTGGTATCGGCGGATTCCCACGCGGAAGAATCATCGAAGTTTATGGTCCGGAATCTTCCGGTAAAACCACCCTCGCCCTTCACGCTGTAGCAGAAGCGCAAAAACAAGGTGGTATCGCGGCTTACATCGATGCCGAGCACGCGCTCGATGTGAACTATGCACGCAAACTCGGTGTTCGCACCGACGACCTTCTCATCTCCCAGCCTGATACAGGTGAACAAGCTCTCGAAATCGTGGACATGCTCGTTCGCTCCGGCGGCGTGGATGTTCTCGTAGTCGACTCCGTTGCGGCCCTCGTGCCTCGCGCGGAAATCGAAGGCGAAATGGGCGATGCCCACATGGGTCTTCAAGCCCGCCTCATGTCACAAGCTCTTCGTAAACTGACTGCGACCATCAGCCGTAGCGGAACTCTCGTGATCTTCATCAACCAGATCCGGATGAAAATCGGCGTCATGTTCGGAAACCCGGAAACAACAACCGGTGGTAACGCCCTTAAATTCTACGCTTCTGTTCGTCTCGACATCCGCCGTATTCAGGCGATCAAAGATGGCGAAAGCGTCGTTGGTAACCGGACTCGCGTTAAAGTGGTGAAAAACAAAATGGCGCCTCCGTTTAAAGAAGTCGAATTCGACATCCTTTACGGTGAAGGGATCTCCAAAGAAGGCGATCTTCTCGACATCGCGGTCCAACACAACCTCGTTGAAAAAAGCGGAACCTGGTTCTCTCATAAAGATGAGCGCATCGGACAAGGCCGCGACAATGCGGTTCGCTGGATGAAAGAACATCCGGCTGTTACGGCTTCCCTTCGTAAGGAAGCTTTCGAAAAAGCAGGAATCGGCAAGAAACCAGAAGTGAAAGCTGCTGCGGGTGCAACTGCTGCAGGTACTGCTGTAGCTCCGACAGCTGCAGGCGCGATGGCGAACAAAGCTGCGACTGCTGCAAAAGACGCGGCTAAAGAAGCTCCAAAAGCTTCCGCTAAGAAATAATTTCAACAGTTATAAATGAAAAGCCCGGGTGTGATTCACATCCGGGCTTTTTTATTTCCAAATTTTGACACCAATTTTAACCCGGAGATGGGCCTGCCTATTAACGGCAGTCTGCTTTAGCGGAAAGGACCGCTTTTGCCGAATCAGTAGCAGCACAAGTTGCGCAGGATGCACTAATCTCACAGATCATGCGCTTCCAGATCTTATCCCGGGTGGCTTTAACGCTCGCAATCAGACCCCCTGCAACGGAGACAATAATCGCCATAACCAATATATATTCGATCAAAGCCTGCCCGGATTGATTGCTTTTCTTTGCCACACATCCATTTTAAGCTATTATTTTACAATATGGAAGATTCAGAAAACCAAGAAACAACATCGAGTTTCATCCCTGATCCCGCACCCAGCAAAAAGAAGATCTTCATTCCGATTCTGGTCCTTTTGGTGGTGATCGTAGGCAGCCTCATGGCCATCAAAGCTTCCGTTCAAAAAGAAGCCCGCTTGGCGAATACGCCGGTTGAGCTGAACGAAGGCGCGGAACTTCCCGATTTCACTCTTACTTCCGTTACGGGCCAACAGACCAAAGTGGGCGATCTTCCTCACAAGGTCATGCTCATCAACTTCTGGGCGACCTGGTGTGAAGCCTGTATGGAAGAGATGCCATCTCTGATCCAGCTTCGTGATCAATATGCTTCAAAAGGATTCGAAGTCCTTGGTGTCAACGTGGACGAAAACCCAAGCCAAGTAGTGCCAGGTGCGACCAAAAAGCTTGGAATCAAATTCCCGGTTTTCACCGACAAGAACAACTCACTTGCTGAAATGTTCGATGTGCACGCGATCCCGCTTTCGGTTTTGATCGACAAGAACCGGAAAATCCTCCTTGTGGAGTCCGGCGGTCGTGACTGGAATGCGGAAGACATTCACCAGATTCTCGACAAACATCTCTCGAACTAATCTTACACCGTCATTAACGGGCCTCGCAGATTGCCTTTTTCAAAGGCCCGTCTACCAGCCCATGCGGTAGTACATCTCCTCGAACTGCTCATACGGAAGAACGACGAAATCAGAATCCCTGCCTACTTCGAGAGCACCTTTGCTTACTTCAAGCCCAAGGCTTGCAGCGGCTGAATACGTCACCCCTGCAAAGATTTCGGCCATGTTCATCTTCATGTAAAGCGCACTCAGATTCATCATGAGAGGCAGATTCAGGGAATAGCAGGAACCCGGGTTGAAGTCCGTTGCAATTGCAACTCTGGCACCGGCGTCGAGAAGCGCTCTTGCAGGAGCGTAGGCTTCCTTCAGATAAAAAGCCGTTCCCGGCAGAAGAGTTGCGACCGTATCGGCTTTACTCAGAGCCTCGATCCCTCTTCTTGAAATCTTGAGCAGATGATCTGCGGAATGGGCGCCCAGTTTAGCCGCAAGTTTTGCGGACTCGGTATTGCCCATTTCATCGGCGTGGACTTTCAGTTTCAAGCCCAGTTTTCTCGCCGCGCGCAGAATCCGCTCCCCATCCTGCGGATGATAATAACCTTCATCGATGAAGATATCGCAGAACTCGGCCAAACCCTTCTTCTTCACTTCGGGAAGGGTCTTGTGAAGTATTTCATCGAGGTAATCCGCCTTGCTCTGGTCGTGAGGAAAGGCGTGGGCGCCAAGATAAGTGGAAACAAAAGTCATCTGTGGAAGCGCCTGTTGCAGGTGCTTCACCACTTCAAGGCACTTGATCTCTGTATTGTGATCAAGACCGTAGCCCGATTTGCACTCCATCGTGCGCACTCCAAAACGGTACGCAATGAGGGCTCGTTTCAGAGCAAGTTCAAACAGGGTTTCAAGCGAAGCTTCACGGGTCGCTTTCACGGTGGTCAGAATCCCCCCCCCTTCGTTTGCAATTTCCTGATAGGTGGTTCCGGCACAACGACGGGCGAACTCATGGGCGCGAGAGCCTGCAAATACGAGATGCGTGTGGGAATCGATCAAGCCCGGCATGACTGCCTGCTTGTTCTTCAGATTCGTAGTTTTAACCTTGCTGTATTTCTCCGGGAGCTCACTCGTCGGTCCAACCCAGAGGATCTTCTTCGAATCAAAAACAATCGCACCATCCGGGATTTCTCCGAGATCGGCTGGAACGAGATTCCGTCCCCGTTTCTCCACGATTCCTGATCCGGTATAAATGACGGATGCGTGAGTGAAGGCCTGAACTGTTTTTCCGGAGGTAGCTGGTTTTTTTGTCATGTTATTTCAACATCGGCATGTGCGCGCCGTATTCTGGGAGTTTGGTTTTTGCATTTTCAATCGCAGTGTCGTAACCCGCATCTGCGTGACGAACCACACCCATGCCCGGGTCACTGGTCAGAACGCGTTCAAGCCGGATTTTTGCCTCCTCGGTTCCATCAGCAAGAATGACCATGCCTGAGTGGATGGAGTAACCCATTCCCACACCGCCACCGTGGTGAACACTCACCCACGAAGCACCGTTCACGGCATTAATCATTGCATTCAAAATTGGCCAGTCTGCAACGGCATCGGAGCCGTCTTTCATCGCTTCAGTCTCGCGGTTTGGAGAGGCAACTGATCCGCAATCGAGGTGATCTCGACCGATTACGATGGGAGCCTTCACTTTACCGGTACGAACGAGTTCATTGAAAAGAAGTCCCGCTTTTACGCGCTCGCCGAAGCCAAGCCAGCAGATCCGTGCAGGAAGCCCCTGAAACGCAATCCGTTCTTGAGCCACCTCGAGCCAGCGATGAAGTCCTTCATGGTTCGGGAAAAGTTTTTTCAACGCTTCATCGGTAACACGGATGTCTTCCGGGTCTCCAGAAAGTGCAACCCAGCGGAAAGGTCCGCGACCTTCGCAGAACTGAGGACGAATATAAGCCGGGACAAAGCCCGGAAAATCGAAGGCGTTCTTCACGCCCGCTTTTACGGCTTGAGCACGAATGTTATTTCCGTAATCGAATACGATGGTTCCGCGCTTCTGGAACTCGAGCATCAGGGAGACGTGTTTACCCATGCTCTCGATCGCAAGCTTCTTCATTTTTTCCGGATCATTTTTTCTCATCACCACGCACTCGGCGATTGCCATGCCCTGAGGAACGTAACCGTTCAACTCGTCATGCGCGCTGGTCTGATCGGTCATGAGATCCGGTTTGAAATTACGCTTCAGAAGCTCTTCATACACATCGCATGCGTTTCCGATAAGACCGATGGAACGCGCTTCTTTCTTCTGTTTCGCGGATTCCACTGCCTTGAGTGCATTATCCAGATCGTCGTAAAGTTCATCCAGATAACGGGTTTCAATCCGGCGTTGAGCTCGAGTGGGATCGACTTCGATGTTCAAGGAAACAGCTCCTGCGATGGTTGCGGCCAGCGGCTGTGCCCCACCCATTCCACCGAGACCGGCGGTAAGAACCACTCTGCCTGCGAGAGATCCACCGAAGTGCTTGCGGCCTGCTTCAGCAAAAGTTTCATAAGTTCCCTGAACGATCCCCTGGGTTCCGATATAGATCCATGACCCAGCCGTCATCTGTCCGTACATCATGAGGCCCGCTTTATCGAGCTCGTTAAAGTGCTCCCAAGTCGCCCACTTCGGAACGAGCATGGAGTTTGAGAGCAACACACGAGGTGCGTTCTCATGGGAACGGAAGACCGCAACCGGTTTCCCGCTCTGAATGAGAAGAGTCTCATTGTTTTTCAGACTTTTAAGCGTCGCGATAATTGAGTGGTAGGACTCCCAGTTCCGGGCCGCTTTTCCAATCCCGCCGTAGACGACGAGCTCATCCGGATTCTCTGCAACGTTTGGATCAAGGTTGTTCATCAGCATGCGCATGGCTGCTTCCTGAACCCAGCCCTGGCAAGAAAGCTCGGTCCCGTGTGGAGCGTGAATCGGAGTCGTTTTCATGAGTTTAGGTTATCATTCCCCAAGAATCGAGTCGACCCCGAACGAGGCGCGTTATTGCGTCCTCATCTCCTTGATTCCCACCGCTTCTCCGAGCACCTTGTTCGTGATCAGCAGCATGGAATGAACGACCTTCCCATCCCTTGGATCAATCCCCTCCCAAGTCCCCAGAGACTCGTCATAAGTCACTTTCAGGTCATTGGTGAAGGTCGATCCGTTCAGGGCGTTTTTCGTAAACTTCAGCTGCACGGTGACTGACGAGGGGGAATCCACTTGAGAGATCCTCATCTGGACAAGTGTTGTTCCCGAATACTCGAATACCGGAACAAAGGACTGGAGTTGATCCAGGCTGAACCGGTTGTAAGCAGAGTCCGTATCGATGGTGAAAATACCGTCGAGTGTGTTTGCAACCGAAGCCTCGACCCCAACCGTGTAGGCGCCTGCATTATAGTCGGTGGTGATCGGGAAGAGATTTACGTCTGCAGCCCACGTGAGTGGAGCAGCCATCAGAGACAAGAGACCGATGAGTAGATTTTTCATGAGTTTTCCCTCCATCGGTACTCTTAATGTGTCCGCCGGAGAGAGAGTCAATGTGTGTTAAACAGGGTTAACGTGAGGAGCTAGAACAGGGGGCCAGGTCATCCCGTTACTGAATCTGCATGTCTGCGATTCCAACTGCTTTCCCGAAGACTTTGTTGGAAGTCAGCAGCGCTGTATGAATCACTTTTCCCGTGCGATTGTCGACAACCTGGTAAGCGCCAAGGCTCGGCTGATAAGTCAGCTTTACATCAACACTGAAGGAAGCACCGGTAAGCGCGTTCTTCAGAAATTTCAGCTCAACCATCGCTGAGGTCGGAGAATCCATCTGCGTGATTTTGATCTGAACCAGCGTTGTGCCCGAATAGACGAATGCCGGAACGAAGGACTGAAGCTGATCCAAGGTGAAATAGTTATAACCACCATCCGTATCGATCAGATAAATGCGATCGATCGCGTGGGCTGGAGAAATATCCACTCCCACTTCATAATGGAGACTCTGGTCGTATTCGGTCGTGATCTGAAACAGATTCAGGTTCGCCGCCTGTGCGAGTGGCATGAACAATACGGATAAAAGGCCAATCAGCAGATTTTTCATAGGGGCTTTCCTCGGACGCACTTTTATCGAATAGCCCGGGAAAGGTCAATTATTAAATAAATACAATGCAATAATTCAGGCTGGACTTGCCGTTGCGACCTGGAGCTTCTTCTTTGAAATCCCAATTAAGAAGATTTCTTTGCTTTCTTTGCGCGTGCTTTTCGGGCGAAGGATCTCTACCCGGCCAAAACGAGCTTCCATCTGCTTTTTAAGGCCTTGGAAGTCATCGGAATGGAAAAATTTACAGACGAAGTTCCCGCCATGTCTTAAAAACCGGTCCGCCACGTTCAGGGCAAGCTCGCAAAGCTCCGTGGAACGGGCTTGGTCAGTAATGCGGACACCGGTCGTTCTTGGAGCCATGTCGGAAAAAACTCCATCAAACACGGGCTCAAAGCCGTTGTCGATGAAGACCTGATCGAGATTCAAATCGCGAAGATCAGCGTGAATGAAAACGGCATTTGGAAGAGTCAATTCGACCTGAATCAAATCCACTCCAAGCACTCTCCCCTTGTCACCGACTTTCTGGGAAAGATACTGGGACCAGGAACCGGGCGCAGCGCCCAGATCGAGAACATTCATGCCCGGCTTGATGATCCTGAACTTCTGATCGATCTCTTCGAGTTTGTAGATCGAGCGCGCAGCGAAGTTATCTTCCTTCGCCTTGTGATAAAAGTGGTCCCGTTTATTGTAAGCCATTGAGCGCACAAATTAGCACAGGGCGACCGGCTGCGCAAAAAGAAAAAGCCCGCTTGGGGCGGGCCTTTTCCAGCTGATTGAAACTCAATTAGCGGGGCAAGCCCTCTACTCTTGGTCCAACCTGAAAAAATTCAAATTCAACGCATAAACCGAGTCATGATCCGTTCCACCTTCGAAGCGCTGGCAAAACTCCCGCCGGAACCGTGCGATGAATTCGTGCACATCCGGAAGATCGGATTTCCGGAAACGAACCACAGCGCTTGAAAAACTCCGGGTTCCCTTCACCTGGGTGGCAGTGGCCTCTTTGGCCTTTCCCGTCACTGTCTGATGAAATGTACGGGCCGCCTCGAACTGGCCGTCCGGAAATTCAAGGTAATCCCGTTTCACGATTAACTTTTTGCCATCTTGAATCCCGATGATGTCGAGTTTCTGGAGAGCGGACAAAGCGCCCTTCGCCTCTTCCGCCAGGATTCCGAGACGATTTGCGAGCCAAGCCGGATCAAGTTGTGCGTCTTTCGTCTTGATCAACTCCATGACCGCGTAGCTGTACCATTGGGAGATATCAGTGAATTCCTTTTCGGACAACGTATTGAACCGGGTGTTGATGACTCTGGCACCTTGATAGATCTGGTTCTTTTTCTCCGGATGCCTGGCCTTCTTCAAACGGGAAAGCTGGATGAAATATTTCACTTCTTGAGAAGTAAGGCCCAGCTTTTTTCCGATTTTCTGAACCAACTTCGGAGACCCTTCGGTTTTTTCATCCATCAGGAAGCGAAGCGTGGAGTGCGAAATGTCCAGATACCTGGCGTAGCCCCGGATTGAATAAGCGGGATTGTTTGATTTCCGGCGGCTGAAGTCCTGAAAAAGCATCTTTCCAAGCGTGTTCAGTGGTTGAATTTCCATATGAAGATCATGGTGCCATCTTATTTTCGAAAAGTAGCGGAAAAATCAGCCTGCATGGTGTGGTTGAAATGACACCCTGAAATCGCCCACTTTATCGCCTCCAGCCTTGCTTTTCAGCTTTGCTCTTCCAATCCAATACCCGATACTTGAATCAGGGAGAGAAAAGCATGAATCTTAATTTTGCCTCGAAAATCACCGGTCTGACCATTTTAGTGCTCGCACTGAACGCTTGCGCAACTTCTTCATCCATCCACCCGGTGGCAAACCGTGAGATCGCTCAAGCTGATCCCAGGCACGGAGGCGGAACCGTAGGAGACAACACTGAACAACAAGTCCCTCAAGACAACATCCCTGTCCAAGGCGGCAAGGACCCCTATTTTCGTGGAAAAATAGACCTGAAATCCGGTCGATATCGGGGGGTGAAATATCCAAAGTGCATCTTCAATGTCACGGCAGATTCGAACGATTCTTCCTTTGCGATCTCATCGGTAACCCCGAGCAATTGTTACGTGGGGTACTATGGGACCGATCCGGTTACTTATACATTTTCTCACAACGTCACGTATACAGATCAACCCTCGTTTACCGTGTATAAGAACAGTAAATTTACGGATATAGATGTGCGGGCGACCTCAGAGGTGAGTTTTTCCATCCCCATGAGTGCTGTTTCCTCAACCTTCCTGAAGCTCGATCAAAATGATAGCCCGATTAAGACGATCGTGCCTGATTCAGCTAAATTTGATGGCAGCTATGGTGCGCATTACGGAACTTGTTCTTTATCGCTCAACTATGATTCAAGTAACAATATTTTGTACGCCCGGGCACTGACGAGTAAGACATGCACGTGGGGTGATAAAACCTGGCACGCGTTCAAACAGGCCGGCCCGAACCCAAATCATTACGAATGCAATGACTTTGGCACTGCCATGAACGTGGAGAGTCCTCAAGTCGTCACCTACTTCGTGACCGCAGATGGCCCGCATATCTTTGCAAAAGCGCCGTCGGAAGAATAAACAATTCAGAGGTCGACAACCTTATTTATCCAAGACGCGCGGACGCTCTTCGAGTTTTTGATTCGAAGAGCAGACAAGCGAAAAGACGTTCGGTCGTTGGCGAGCGGTAGATGTGATTTCCCTCTTGAGAATCTGACACCTCCTTCGCCAGGTTACATGACTGTAACTTTACGGAGAAGATCGAGGTCCTCGAGCGCCTTACCGGAGCCGCGAACCACGCAAGTGAGTGGATCTTCAGCAACAGTGACCGGGAGACCGGTCTTCTCTTTAATCAGGATGTCGAGGTTGGAGAGAAGCGCTCCACCACCCGCGAGCACGATTCCGTTGTCCACGATGTCGGCTGCGAGCTCCGGAGGAGTTCTTTCGAGTGCAATCTTGATCGCGTCCACTACGGCAGAAACCGGTTCCGCGAGTGCATCGCGGATCTCTTCCGAGTTGAGCTCGATTGTTTTCGGCGCGCCGGAGATCAGGTCACGGCCTTTTACTTCGTAAGTTTTTTCTTCTTCAAACGGATACGCGCAACCGATCGCGAGTTTGATCTGTTCGGCTGTTCTCTCACCGATGAGGAGGGAGTATTTGCGTTTGATGTAGTTCACGATCGCATCGTCGAACTTGTCACCCGCAACACGAACTGATTTCGAGTAAACGATACCGCCCAAAGAGATGACGGCAACTTCGGTCGTACCACCACCGATGTCGACAATCATGTTACCGGATGGTTCACGAATCGGAAGACCTGCACCGATCGCAGCCGCCATCGGCTCTTCGATCAGATAAACTTCGCGTGCACCGGCAGACTGGGCAGATTCCTTCACGGCACGTTTCTCAACCTGAGTGATCCCGTAAGGGATACAGATCATGATCCGTGGACGGATGAAGCTGCGTCCTTCAGACGCCTTGGTGATGAAATATTTAAGCATCGCCTGGGTCACTTCGAAGTCGGCGATCACGCCGTCTTTCAAGGGACGAATGGCTTGGATGGATCCCGGAGTTCTTCCGAGCATCTCTTTTGCTTCCTTACCCACGGCTAGTACGCGGGTTTGTCCGCGGGCATTCCGGTGAATTGCAACAACGGAGGGCTCATTCATGATGAGTCCGCGGCCTTTTGAAAACACGAGAGTGTTTGCCGTTCCCAGATCGATTGCCAGATCATTTGTAAAAAAATCGAGTATTTTTTGAATCATGTTGTTCTACCTGTTTTTGCTTCCAGCAATTTTCGTCTCGTTTTTACCACTTGTAATGGCGGATGTGTTCACCACGTTCCGCAATTTCACTCATCGACTTGATTCCCATCTCCAGGTGCAAGTCAGTGAACTGCTTGAACACGGTGGATGCGGAACGTTTCGTTTTGATCCCACCGCGTTTTAGCGGAAGATCGGAAACGAGAAGGAGTGCTCCAATTGGAACCTTGCTCGCAAATCCCACCACGAAGAGCGTTGCGGTTTCCATATCAATCGCAAGCGCGCGCTCGTGATAGAGCTCTGCTTTGAATTTGTCGTTGAATTCCCAGAAACGGTAGTCGGTGGTGTGCACGACTCCGGTGCGGTAATCGAGGCCTTTTTCGACGAGAATTTCAGAAACGAATTTCTGAACCTTGAAGGTCGGAAGGGCCGGCGCCTGTCTCGGAAGGAAGTGGTGTGAAACCCCTTCGTCACGGATGGCCGCGGTTGGAATGATGAAGTCGCCTTTCTTCAGAGAGCGGTGGAGACCTCCGCACATTCCGAGAAAGAGCACTGCAGTAGGTTCAAGAACCGCGAGACACTCCATGATGAGAGCTGCCGTCGGCGAACCGATTGAAAAGTTGATGATGGAAACTCCATCTTTCGCAGAGTGAACTGCGCCCATTGCGGAGCCGCGGGTCTTCACGCCACCACTCAGGACCGCGAAACGATCGAGGTAGTATTCAAAGTTGGTGAGAATGATCTGCTTTTGAAATTGCTTGAGTGTACTTCCGGTGTAACGCTCGAGAATGTCGCGCGCGATTTTTTGCTTTCGCACATTCGTATAAATGCGATTAGTATTGGGGATCAGGTAAGGATTTTTTTCCACCCCCTTAGGTTAGCGACAGGACAGAGCCGAAACAAGCGAAATTATTGATATGTCAACCCTTTCACCCTCCACCGTTACTCATCATGTTCCCATTCTGCTCGAGCCGATCACCGACTTTTTGGTCGAGGGCCTTCGATCCCTCCCTGAAAATGCACCTTCGGGTCTGATTCTTGACTGCACACTCGGCGGTGGTGGTCACACGGCTAGACTACTCGAAAAAATGGCTGCCGACCCCAAGCTCTTGAAGCACCGCGTTCTCGGCGTGGATCGGGACCCGGATGCGATTAAACGGGACAAAGTTCGTTTTGCATCTGACCTCGACGCAGGCCGGCTTGAAATCGCCCATGCCTCCTTCTCCGAATCCCTTTCTGCCGTTGCCGGCCGCCCGATCTACGGACTGCTCGCCGATCTCGGCATCTCAAGCGACCAGATCGATTCCGAAACCCGTGGCTTCAGTTTCCGCTACCCGGCCCCTCTCGACATGCGCATGAACACGACTCACGGGATCTCGCTCGAGGAGTGGCTTCTGACCACAGGCGAGCAACAGATTTCAGACGTGATCTGGAGATACGGCGAAGAAAGATTCTCCCGGAAAATTGCAAAAAGACTCATTGATTTACGGGGAAAAGGGCAACTTCCAAAAAACACACTCGAACTCGCAGAGGTCATCGCCTCCGTGTTTCCTCCACCGATGCGTTACAAGGGAATCCATCCGGCGACCCGCACTTTCCAGGCACTCCGGATCGAGATCAACGAAGAACTTCAGGAACTTGAAACCCTGATCGCAAAAGTTTTTCCAGCCGTCGCCACTCACGGCAGGCTCGCCATTCTCTCTTTCCACTCACTCGAAGATCGTCTGGTGAAAGAGACATTCCGCAATCAAGCGCTCTACGACCTCCCTCAGAGAAAAGCGATCCAGGCCTCCGACGACGAAGTCGAAGCGAACTCCCGTTCACGGAGTGCGAAGCTCCGTTTTGCGATCCGAAAAGAATAGCGTCAGTTTTTTGTCACTCATCCGTAAGTCTGCGTACAAAAAAACATAACGCAATCCTTTACCAATGGATGAGCCCACCCTAGAATAAAGAGATGAGAAGGTTTTTTCCATTGTGGACCATTCCGGTTTTGATCGCTTTTGCGTTCGCGACCGTATGGTTGAGACTGACCGTGGTGCAAACCACGTACGAACTCAATCAGGCGAATAAAACTCTCCACAATCTCAAACTTGAAAACGAAAAACTGGAACTCCGGGTGGCTCAGCTCCGTTCGCCAAGACGATTGGAAGCAATTGCGAAGCAGAAATTCAAGCTCGCTCCCCCGACTCCGGAAAAATTAGTTCAGCTGAAGGATTAGTTGAACTTTGAACAATTGATTGTCGTGCAAGATGTGCGACACAGGAGCCCGAAATGAGAGCAGGAAGCGGTGCCGAGTACTTCTACCAAACCCCAAAGGTTCGCATTCGTCTATCCCTCGTCATCGGCGTTTTTGCGCTGATTTCAGTCGGAATGCTCGTTCGTTCCACCTGGCTTCAAATCATTCACGATCCGAAACTCGAAACTCTCGGGCGTCGTCAGTTTGAATCCAAAATCGTCACCAAGCCTCGCCGGGGTTTGATTACCGATCGCACAGGTGAGCCTCTCGCGATCAATCTCGAGACTTCGAGTCTCGCCGGAAACCCTCAGAAAATTTTAAAATCCCGCGCCACTCTTCATCTCCTTGCGCACGCGCTTGGACAGAATCCAAAAGTGCTCGCGAAAAAGCTCGACGCCCACAAAAGCTTCTACTGGTTCGATCGCCACCTGAGTGATGAGAAGATGGAACGCCTTCGCGCAAACGGCATCATCCTCGGTAGCGGGGAAATGCCAGAAGGTCTCTGGATTGTGAAAGAGATGAAACGCGTTTACCCGCACGGGGACCTCGCGACTTCCCTTCTTGGATCCGTGAATGTGGATACCGAAGGTCTCGAAGGAGTGGAACTCTGGAAGAACACTTCTCTTCGCGGAAAAAGTGCTTCAATTGATGCATTTAAAGACGCGATGGGACGTCCGACGCTCATCAACAGCGGCTCTGCTTCTCAAACCGTGGATGGCGAAGGCGTTGAGCTCAGCATCGATTCATCCCTTCAGTTCTCTGCAGAAGAATCGCTTCAGGAAACCATGGACCGCACTCGCGCAGACAGCGGGATGGTAGTCGTGATGGATTCCGAAAACGGAGAGATCCTCGCGATGGCTCAGTCCCCTTCCCGTCGCGTGAAAAAAGTCACTGCGCTCACCGATGGTTACGAACCGGGTTCCACGATGAAGCCGCTGCTTCTTGCGACCGGAATCAACAAAGGTGTCGTGAAACTGAACGACTTGTTCTTCGGTCACTACGGAAAATTCCAGCTTCAAGGCCGTACGATCAGCGAGGCTGAGGCGAAAGAAAAATTCGGAAACATCACGCTTAAAACCATGGTTGAAGTTTCAAGTAACGTGGTTGCAGCGGAACTCGCACTCAAAGTGGGCGCGGAACGCTACGTTCAAGGACTCAAGGAACTGGGATTCGGCGCTCGCACTGGAATCGGTTTCCCAGGCGAGATCACGGGATGGATGCCGGCTCAAATCAAAAACATCCGCCCACTCACCCTTGGAACCATGGGCTTCGGACAGAGTATCATGGTCACTCCGCTCCAGATGCTTCGTGCGTACGCTGCGATTTCAAACGGCGGATATCTGGTTGAACCCACGCTCTTGAAACGGACGGACGAGAACAAAGCAAAACGCATTCCCGTGCTTAAGGCGCAAACCGTGCGTGATGTAACAGAAGCTCTCCTCGCCGTTACTGAATCGGAACACGGAACCGGTCACAATGCCGCGGTGGAAGGCTACCGGGTTGCAGGAAAAACCGGGACTGCTCAGACAGTGGATTCCAAAACACATCGCTACTCAAACTCCCGTCACATTGCATCTTTCATCGGATTCCCGGTGGGCGTGAAACAACCGTTCACCATTCTCGTCGTTCTCGATCACCCGAAAGGTCCGGCTTACTTCGGAGGCGCAACCGCTGCTCCACTCTTTGCGAAAGTACTGAAAGAAACCGTGAGCCGCTTCTCGATCCCGAATACCGAAAAGGTTCGCATCCCTCTCGCGGAAACAGCTCCGGCTCCAATGAAGGCTGCCAACCCGGAAGTCATCAAGATCGCCCAGTCCAGTGCTGAAGTGGTGGAACAGTCCGTCGCAAGCGTGAAAGAAGTGAATCTGGATCACCCTGTCATGCCTTCCCTGATCGGCCTCACGCCACAGGAAGCGATCATGGCACTCAAACCCTTCTACCCTGCGGTCCAAATCCACGGGTTTGGCTTGATCCGCAAACAGGTTCCAGAAAGCGGATCCCTGATTTCCTCGCGCGTTCGTGTTAATCTCTTCCTGGAAGAGTAAACCATGCACGTCACCGCTAATTCCAAAGAAGTGAAACCCGGTTCGATTTTCTTTGCCTTGAAGGGCGCGAAATTCGACGGCCATGATTTCATCAAAGGAGCGTTTGCTGTGGGAGCCTCCAAAGTTTATGCGGAACACGACACTGGTGTCCCGGGTGTGATTGTTCTCGGAGACAAAACCCGGAAGAAGCTCGGCGAACTCGCAAGCGAAATGTACGGGCATCCGAGCCATCGCTTGATGATGATCGGGATCACCGGAACGAGCGGCAAGACCACCACCAGTTACCTCATTCATCACCTGCTTGAAGAAAACGGAATTTCAACCGCACGCCTTGGAACAAACGGCGGATTCTTCAAAGGCAAAGAAATGGAAACGGCGAACACCACGCCCGATGCCCTCACTTTGCAAAAGTGGTTCAAGGAAGTGGAAGACCTGGGTGCAAAAGCCGTAGTCATGGAAGTATCCTCACACGCGCTTGATCAGGACCGCTCTTATGGTGTGGCTTGGGATTCGGCCTGCTTTCTGAATCTGAGCCCGGAACACCTCGATTACCACCCGACGCTCGAAGAGTATTTCCAGGCGAAAGCCCTCCTCTTCAATCTCCATGCTGATTTCTCGCGTGGAGCTGGAAAACATCCAAAACTATTTTCAAACGTGGACTCAAAAGAAGGGGCAAGACTTGTTCAGGAGAACCCCTCGGTGCTTCCTTGGTCGGTTTCGAAGCAGGTTCAAGGCCTGAAGAGTACTGCTTCCGGAATCGAAGGAACCATTCAGATTGGCGATCAGACCGCGCCTTTCCAATGCCCTCTTTTTGGAAAATTCCAGATGGAGAACATTCTTGGGGCGGTTTCAGTGGTGACGAGCCTGGGTGTGAACTTTAAGGCAGTCTGCGCAGCCCTCTCCTCCTTCGCCGGAGTTCCGGGACGAATGGAGCAGATTCAAAATGCACACGGGCTCCAGGTGTTCGTGGACTATGCCCACAAACCGGAAGCACTCGAAAAAGTGCTCCTCGCAATTCAACCGGAAGCTGGCCAGAACTATCCGATCTTAACCATCATGGGTTGCGGCGGTGACCGCGATAAAACGAAGAGACCAGTGATGGGTGAAATCGCGACTCGCCTGTCCGAACACGTTTACCTGACCAGCGACAATCCCCGCACCGAAGATGCGCTTCAGATTTTAAAAGAGATTGAAGGCGGAATCCGGAAGAAGAATTACGAAGTGATTCCGGACAGACGAGCTGCCATACAGAAAGCGGTTCAGGATGCAAAAAGCGGAAGCTTGATTCTGATCGCAGGAAAAGGACATGAGGATTATCAGATCCTCGGTACCCAAAAGATTCATTTTGATGATCGGGAAGAAGCGCGGGATGCGCTTTCAAGGAAGGCCTGAGGCCTTAATCCATCACATTCACGCGCTTGCAATGCTTCTGAAGCGCTTCAATCACCTCACGAGAATGCTCGGGTCCGCGTGTTTCGAGGAGCAATTCCACTTCGGTCTCATCAAGACGAATATTCTTCTCGGAACGGTCGTGAATCGTTTGAAGGATATTGCTCTTCAAAGCCGCAAGAAGTGCGGTGAGTTTGGAAAGGGATCCGGGACGATCCGACATCTGCACTTTAAGGTGGAGACGACGACCGGAACGAATCAAACCACGGTCGATGATACGGGAAATGAGATTCACGTCGATGTTCCCGCCTGAAACCACGAGGACAATTTTTTTGCCCTTCAGCTGTCTTCTGAAGTGATCAAGCGCTCCAAGAACAATCGCACCGCTTCCTTCGACTACAAGCTTTGCCTTCTCCATGAAGCGGAGAACGTTCATCGCAATTTCTTCCTCGTCGGAAGTGAAGACTTCGTCCACCAGCGTTTCAAGTAAATTGAACATGTCCGGATTCACGGTCTTGACCGAAATCCCGTCTGCGAAGGTTCCAGTGCAAGGAACATTGGTGATTGCGTGCTTTTCGAGTGAAGCCGCCATCGGCGAAGTACTTTGCGCCTGACAGCCAATCAGTTTCACACTTGGCTTCTTTGCCTTGAGTACGGTTCCGAGACCTGCACAGAGACCGCCGCCTCCGATGGAGGCAACGACCACGTCCACATCCGGACACTGGGAAAGAATTTCGAGTCCAATGGTTCCCTGGCCTGCGATGACCAGTGGATCATGAAAGGCATGCACATAAGTGCGTCCAGTTTCATGGGCGAGGCGTTGAGCAGCCTCAAAACATTCATCGTAGTTGTCGCCTTCGAGGCGGACTTCCGCACCCAGGGCCTGGGTATTGATCACCTTCATGAGCGGTGCTGTTTCCGGCATCACAATCAGGGATGAAACACCGAAGTGACGGGCACCAAAGGCAACCCCTTGCGCGTGATTCCCCGCACTTGCTGCGATCACACCGCTTTTCTTTTCAGCGTCGGAAAGGTTTGCGATCTTATAAGTGGCACCGCGGATCTTGAAGGAACCGATGGGCTGGAGGGTTTCAAGTTTCAGGAAAACTTCGCACTCATAGAGCGCAGACAGGAGATCATTTTTGATCAGAGGAGTGGGAGTCAGAATGGAACCCAGCACGGACTGCGCCTTTTCAATGTCCTTCAGTGTGACCTTTTCCATGTCCCTACCTTCTCACAGGAATGACTTCCAATCCAGGGTCATTCCAAATATAGAGATCCGCCGTCCGTTCGGTCGCTCCGGGTTCTTTGGTCCGGATCCAGGCGAAACATTTTTTCCCAAAACTTTCGCGGCACTCTGGATCCTTGAATGCAGGGGACCAAGTGCCGGTATTCAGAACTTCTGTCTGATCAACCGCTGTGTGAATTTCGCGATGCGTGTGACCAAACACCACCCGCTTTGTTCCCGTGATTCTTGAAATCAATGGCGCATTTCTAAACGCCATCTCAGTCGACTCGATCACGAAGCTTTTAATGTTCCGTGAATAGAAAATAAGACTGGGCGCAAGGACGGCAAGGAACAGAAGAAACCAGAGTTTTGAAATCGGAACCATGAGGTGGATCACGGCAAAAAGTTCGAACGCAAGGAATCCGATGAAAATGAGGAAGAAGAAGCGATCAAGCCAGAGCTCGCGCGCGATTTTGATCGGATTGTAATACGCCGGATGGACCTTCAACTCATTCAAGGTCCGCACGATCTCAGGCGTGGCGTTTGCCCGTTCTGCAATCTCCTTCACCCGCTGTTCAGTGAACATCGGATCCCGCATCGCAGGCAGGAACCCATCAGTGATCGTCATCCAGAAGGAAACGCAGGCACTCCAGAGCCAGGTGAAAGGCAGAAGTGGCTGCACTCGAAGGGCGTACTTGTAAAAGAACCGAAGGTACTCTTTCAAGTCCATGAGGAAGGAACTTTCAACATGGGGATTAAAAAGCCCCATTCCATTCACCATGTAGCGACCGGCAATGTTTCCGAAAGGAAGACGAACCTGGATCTTCTTCCCTTTTTTGATCAGCGGATGGATCGGGTGAGTCGTCACACAGTAATCGTCATACTGGTTCCCGTGCTCGATCGTCGTGTCGTTGTTTGAGATGTAGAACCACTCACAAAAACGGATTCGCTTCTCTTCGTCCTCAGTCAGCGAAAGCGTCTTTAGGATTTCCTTCTGCACCAGCGGCCAGTGAAGTTCGATATCGTGATTTCCGATCACGAAGACCACAGAATGCCCTGCCTGCACGAATTCACGGAGGGCCTGAACCCAGACCGGATGGTCCCCCAGAATGACTTCCATCTTGAAGCGTGACTTTTCTTCTTCGGGGAAGAGCCCTCGTTTTTTCTCGAGGGGTGAAATGTGAAAGCCGGAATAAAGGGGGAGCCTCATGACGGAATCGAAGTCAAAAATGTCCCCGTTCAAAACAAGTTCGCCCGGAGAAGATCCCATCTCCTTTAGAAGGTGCTGAATGAGGCGTCTGAAACTGGCGTCGATGAAAAACTTGGGTCTTTTGTAACGTTTCCAAAGCGATCGCCCGGGCTGTCCCAGTTCTGCGTCGGCAAGATGGATATCACTGAGAATGACGGTATGGAGAGCGGAGTTCACTCTCTTATTTTACACCGGATTAAACTTCCCCGGTAGAGGACAATTAGTAAATGAAATTAGTTTAACCCGAGCTGCTTTACGATTAAATCAGGGAGCTTGGTGATGGATCCCGCCCCCATGGTCAAAATAAGGTCGCCTGAGAGTCGGTTCTTCTTCACCCATTCGACGGCATCCTCGAGGGAAGCGGCCTCGGAAATCTGGGTCTTCTGTCCCAGGGTATCGCGGATCGCCTTCGCCAGAGTCGCCGAATCCACTCCGGCGATCGGCTCTTCGCTTGCGGCGTAAATGGGAAGAATCACCACGTGATCCGCCTCTGCAAAACAGGTCAGGAACTCATTCCAGCACAACTGAGTCCGGGTATAACGGTGCGGCTGGAAAACAGTCACGATTCTCGGATGAGCCGTTTGTCTTGCGGTTGCGAGAACAGCACGGATTTCAGTCGGGTGATGACCGTAATCATCGATGATGCGGATCCCGGTGGTCGGCGAGAAGTAGCGTTCATCAAAACGACGGCGAACGTGCTTGAACTCCCGAAGCGCTTCCTTGATTGCATGAATCGACGCGCCCATGGAGAGCGAAATTCCGATTGCGCCAAGCGCGTTTAAGATATTGTGAAGACCAAGAACTGCAAGTTCGACTTCACCCTGAAGCTCGTGCTTTTCATTCCGGTGTTCACGGGTCCAGAGTTCGAAGCACTGGAATCCATTCGCCATGCGTGGATTTTTTGCAATCAGGTCGTTATGCTCGCCAAAACCGTAAGTCAGATGCGGTTTGGTCACTTGGGAGAGGATCTCATTGATCCCGGCATCGTCTCCGCAAAGCATGATTCTCCCGTAGAATGGGATCTTTTTCGTAAAGGTGAGAAAAGCTTCATTCAGATTTTCACGGGTACCGTAGTACTCCATGTGATCGAGGTCGATATTTGTAACCACAGCGTGAGTCGCAGGCAGCAGGTGAAAGGATCCATCACTCTCGTCCGCTTCAACCACAACCACGTTTCCGGCGCCCATCTTGGCGTTGCTGCCAATCGCTTCAACTTTCCCGCCGACCACTACCGTCGGATCAAGGCCTGCCTTCATGAGAATCTGAGCGGTCATTGAAGTGGTGGTGGTTTTTCCGTGGGTGCCTGCAATTGCAATCCCCTTCTTTCCACGCATGATCTCGGCCAGCATCTCAGCCCGCGGGATCACGGGAATTCCAAGCGCCTTCGCAGCGAGGACTTCCGGATTGTCCGCCTTAACAGCAGAACTGATCACGACCACATCGACATCGGTAACGTTGTCTTTTGAGTGACCGACCTGAATCACAGCACCCATGCGAACCAGGCGCTCGGTCGTTTCACTATTGCCCAGATCCGAACCACTCACCGCATGTCCCTGGGACAGGAAGATTTCGGCGATGCCGCTCATCCCGATTCCTCCGATTCCGACAAAATGCAGTTTGTATTTCTTTGGGCTCATTGAATTAAATCTTTCACAATTTGAAACGCGGAATCACTTTGATAGAACTTTTGAACGCGTTTTTCAACTTCATGGATCACAGAAGGATCCCGTTTCAGTTTCAGAATGAAATCAGCGAATTGCTGACCGGTTTTTGATCCCTGAGGGACCACCCAGGCTGCTTCCGCGCTTTCGAAAATGCGGGAATTCTTTTCCTGATGATTGTCAGCTGCAGTGGGAAGCGGAATGAAAATCGCCGCCCGGCCCACAGACGCAAGTTCCGCCATGCTTGAAGCTCCGGCGCGGGCAACAACGAGACTTGCTTTCGCATAACAGCCCGGCATGTCGTCGATGAACTTTTCAATCCGTGCGTTGGTGATTCCTTCGCGCTGATAACCCGCCTGAACGCGCTCGAAATCCTTCACGCCGGTCTGGTGGATGAATTCAATGCCTTCGTTCTTCAGAAAAGGCAGGCTCTCCAGAATCATGGTGTTGATTCCGAGTGCTCCCTGACTTCCACCGAAAATGAAGAGGGTGAAGGGAGTTTGAGTGGAAGGCGGTAAACGCTTCACACTGGATCGGATCGGATTTCCAGTGACCTTGATCTTGGAACGGGAAAACAGCTGTGAGCCGGCTTCAAAAGCGCAGAACACCCGGTGAACCCATTTTCCAAGCATGCGGTTGGTGAAACCTGCCACCGAATTCTGCTCGATGATGGAGGTTTTGGTCCCGAGGAAAGGAGAAAGAATTCGTGCAAGCAGCACGACAGGGCCTGAAGCATAGCCTCCCACTCCAATCACCGCATCCGGGCGGTAAGAGACAAGAATGGAAAACGCTTTCAGGAAACTGAGTGGCAGTTGAAACAAGGTCGTGAGGCGGGTCTTCAACCCTACCTGATTCAAGGCACCGATTTTAAGAACTTTGAGTGGATAACCGTATTTCGGAACAAGCCGGGCCTCGAGCCCCTGCTCTGCGCCCACGAAGAGAACTTCCCCGCCTTTGGAGACTTCGGTTGAAACCTGTCTCACCCATTCGTCTGCGATCGCGATTCCAGCCAGGATGTGTCCGCCGGTTCCACCGCCCGCAACGAGCAAGCGCTTGTGAGAATGAGGTGAATTATTCGGACTCATAGAATGCTCCCTGGTTCGCTTTCGAGATGCTGTAGAGAATTCCGATCGCAAAAAGGTTCAAGGTCAGAGCCGATCCACCGTAGCTGATGAAAGGAAGAGTCAGACCCTTGGTCGGTAGCAGTCCCATGACCACGCCCATGTTGATGAAAGCCTGAAGGCCAAGGATCAGGGAGATTCCGCAACCGAAATAGAATCCGAAGCGATCCTGCCTTTGGTTGAGCGCATCCCAGGAAATCTTGAGCCCGCGATAGATGAAGAAGATATAGGCGCAGATCACGCTCGCCACTCCGATGAATCCGAGCTCTTCTCCGATTACGGCGAAAATGAAATCGTTGTGGGCTTCAGGAAGAAAGAAGAGCTTTTCTTTACCGTTTCCAAGTCCCTGTCCGAAAATGCTGCCGTTTGAAAGACCGAGCATGGACTGGATCACCTGGAAGCCCTTCCCTGCCGGATCACGCCATGGATCGATGAAGGTCATGACCCGGGCGAGACGGTAAGGAGAAGTGATGATGAGAAGAAAGGCTGCGCCCAAACCACCGAAGAGGCCTCCGAAGAGATAAAGCGCGCGAACACCGGCAACATACATCAGGATGAATGCGGTCCCTGCGATGAGTGCGGTGGAACCGAAGTCTGGTTGCAGAAGAAGAAGCCCCATCATCGGAAGCAGAAGTGCAACCGGTGCGATGATCCCTTTTCTGAAATCATGAAGTTCTTTCTGGTGGCGAACGAGCTGACGGCCAACGAACATGACACCCACGAGCTTTGCAAGTTCAGCGGGCTGAAAACGGAAAATGCCCAGGTTGATCCAGCGCTGTGCTCCCCCGGACCTTGCTCCGACACCGGGAACCATGACGAGAACAAGCAGGGTGATGACGGTGAAGAGCGCGGCAGGCGCCCAACGATACCAGCGCTGATGCGGGATGCGCGACGAAACGAAGAACGCTCCAAAGCCCAGCACTGCGTAGAGAAGTTGTTTTTTGATATAGGTATATCCGTCGCCTGTTTTTTCTTCGGCGAAGATATAGGACGAACTGTAAACCATCAGAAGCCCAAAGCAGACCATGGCGAGCACGAGGACGAGCAAAAACACGTCCCCCGCTGGCTGCCTGGAAAAGAACTTCTTAAAGCTGGTTAACCAATTTTTTGAAATAGTCGCCTCGTTCCTCGAAATCGCGGAACATGTCCTGGCTGGAGCATCCCGGCGATAACAAAATGATATCCCCGTTCCGTGATTTTTGGAAGGACATGAGAACAGCTTCTTCAAAAGTTCCAACCAGATAGGTCTCGGCGAAGTCCCCGAGTGCGCGGTTGATTTTTTCCTTCGCCTCGCCCACGAGGATCAGGAGCTTCACCTTCTTCTGCACAGCTGGCCCAAGTGGTCCGAACTCCATGTTTTTGTCTTTTCCGCCTGCGATCAGGATGATCGGAGAACGTTTAAAAGCCTGAAGGGAAGCTTGAACGCTCTGGATGTTGGTCGCTTTGGAATCGTTGAAGAAATAAACGCCATCTTTTTTACGGACGTATTCAAGACGGTGCGGAAGGCCTTTGAACGTGTTGATGCAGGCCTGGATGCCTTGCTGGCTGACGCCCATCACCCGTGCAGCACAAATGGCTGCCATGAGGTTCTGCTTGTTATGATCTCCGAAGATCTTGAACTGATCGAGGGTATAGATCTCTTCCTTGCCGGTCACCTTGGTCACGATCACGTTCTTGACTACATCGTAATAGGCTCCGAAGAATTTTTCAGCAAAATCGCCACCGATTTCCAGTGGATTTTTCATGGTGAACCACACGAGCTTGCCGTGGCTCTCCTGAGCAAAGCCTTTCAGGATGGGATCGTCGTAATTCAAGACAACCCAGGAGTTCCGGTCGCAAACCTTGAGAAGCTTCTTCTTGGCTGCAATATAGTTATCCATCGTGCCGTAACGATCGAGGTGGTCCTGGTCGATATTAGTGAAGATCGCAACTGCTGGAACCATCTTTTCAGTAAGCTCAAGCTGGTAGCTCGACAGCTCACAAACTGCAACCTGGCCCGGTTGACCTTGATTGATATAATCGATGAGTGGGGTTCCGAAGTTTCCACCGATGAAGCAAGGCTTCTGGTCGGCTTTGAACATCTCTCCGGTGAGGAGTGTGACTGTGGATTTTCCGTTGGTTCCGGTGATCCCGATCAGAGGCTGTTCGAGTTCGCCTACCGCGAGCTCAATTTCACTCGTAATCGGAGTGCCCTTGGTTTTCGCCATCGCGAGGAACGGATGATTGGTGATGTTTACGCCGGGGCTCACGATAATGAGTTCGGCACCCATGAAAGAACGCTCGGTGTGACCACCGAATTCGAACTCAACCTTGAGGTCTCCGAGTTCTTTCAGCGGCTCCGCAAGCTCGGTTCTCTGCTTGGTGTCGGTGATCATCACCCGCGCACCCTGCTTCACGAGGAATTTTGCTGATGCAACCCCGGAGGTTCCACAACCAACAATCAGAACTTTTTTGCCTTTGAACTTACTCATTTTACGACTCCTGTTTTTAAATACTTTTTATAATTCATCGAAGCTTGAGCGTTGCAAGGGTTGCAAGCGCAAGCATGATTGAAATGATCCAAAACCGTACGATGACTTTCGGCTCAGCCCAGCCCTTCAACTCGAAGTGATGGTGAATCGGTGCCATTTTAAAAATCCGTTTTCCGGTCAACTTGAAGGAAGCCACCTGGAGCATCACGCTGAGTGCTTCGACCACGAAGATCCCGCCGCAAATAACGAGCAGAAATTCATTCTTGGTGATGACGGCAGCGACCCCGAGGGCTCCGCCAAGAGCGAGTGCCCCTACGTCTCCCATGAAGACTTCAGCCGGATAGGCGTTGAACCAGAGGAATCCGAGACAAGCCGCTCCAACGGAAGCGAGAAAAATGGAAAGTTCCCCTGCTCCGGAAACAAACGGGATCTGCAGGTATTCTGCGATCAGGAAGTTACCGGCGCTGTAAGCGAGCACTGCAAAAGTAAGCGCTGTCGTGATGGTTGGACCCACTGCGAGGCCGTCGAGACCATCAGTCAGGTTCACCGCATTCGATGCACCGACAATGACGAGTGAAGCGAACGGAATGAAGAACACGCCCAGATCAAGAGAGAGCTCCTTGAAGAACGGGAACTTCAGCACTGGAGGCGTATCACGCATGACATAGAGGAATATGGACGCGATTAACGCAACCACCGTCTGTGCCGCGAGCTTCTGTCTTGCAGAAAGACCTTTTGAATTTTTTTGAACCACTTTGCGGTAATCATCAACCCAGCCTACCAGCCCGGTTCCGAGCAACACGAAGATGGAAACCCAGATGTAATGATTGCGAAGATCAGACCACAGAAGAGTGGAGATGATGATGGAACCAATAATGAGACCGCCACCCATGGTCGGCGTTCCCTTTTTAGAAAGATGGGATTGAGGACCGAGCTCGCGAATCGCCTGCCCGATTTGCTTCTCTTTCAACCACTGAATGTAACGCTTGCCGAACAGAAGACAGATGCAGATCGCTGTGAGGGTCGCTCCGAAAGTTCTGAAGGTGATGTACTTGAAAACATTGAAAACGCTGACCGACTCATGGAGCGGATAGAGCAAGTGATAGAGCATGAATTTGAATCTAGAGCTTTTGGATGGGCTAAGTCAAGAAATAGGTATTAACTTCATGAAATTTAAAGACAAAAAGGTATCCGATTACTTGTGGATATGCGGCGCACCTCCATAGGTAATCGGATACCTTTTAAAAACAAAAACCCCCGAGGATCGCTCCCCAGGGGTTCTCAGCTCTATTCTTTAAGATCGAATTAGAAGTTGTAAGTCATTGCGATGCGGGTCAGGAAGTTGTCGCCAAAACCAAAGTTCTGATTGGTTTGTGGCTGAGTTCCCATACCAACGACTGGCTGATTGCTGCCAGTGCCAGTTCCGTTAACCGCTGGGTTAGACGCACCGTTGGTAGCAACGAGACCGTCGATCTGGATGTCACCGAAGGTGAGACCGAGACCGGCAGCAACCGTAGTTGTACCTTGGAGGTTGTTACGAACGTTTCCGTAGTTCTCTTGTCCGAAAAGGGAGTTGGAGATGGATCCACGGATAGTCAACCAGCTGAGAGCTTGTGCTTCTGCAGCGAGTACGAGTGGAACGTTCCACATTTTGTCGGTAGGAGTCACTTCAGTTCCGCCATCGCGGTTGCTGTTCATGAAGTAATCAGCTTCGATACGTGCGAAGAGGTTGATGGACTTGGTTACGTCTCTTTTGTAACCGAGACCGAGACCGTAAAGGTGGTTGCGATCTTCGATAGTACCAGCAGCTGCGCCACCGATGTTGAGGTCAGCACCGTACTGTTGGGTACGAGCGATCCAGGTGAATGCATCCATTTTGTAGGTTGCAGACAGATCCCAGGAGAAGTGACCTTTGATTTCGTTGCTTGCAGCATCGTCGATTTTTGCATCTTCAGAAAGACCAACGAGACCGAACACGTTCAGGCTACCCGTTTCAACACCAAGGCGTGCGCCGAGAAGGTGAGAAGTGGAATTGACTGTAGAGTGGTTGTCGAAGTTTGAAGTAGAAGCAGTTCCACGGCTGTTATTGCCGGTGTAGAACACGCTAACACCCCAGTTGACGCCCATTTCGCCTGCGAAGAAAACTTCTACAGTGCTGTCTGGACCAACAAAGTTGTTACCCGTTGTGATCGCGCCCATTGCGTGACCGAGGGTGTTCGCGCCGCCGATGATGCGGTTAGTGCGATCAGAGTTGTTGTTCATGTAAATTCCGTAAGTGTAGTCACCGAAAGTATTGGTGAAACCACCTTGAGGAGTCATGTGTGCTGTAGAGTTAGGTACAGCGAGGGTGTTTGAACCGAGTTCGAGCTCGAGTTTCTTCTTGTAGTGAACGATTTGAGCCGGGTTCAGGAAAATATCGCGAAAATCGTCGACATAATAAGAACCGTTAGTGCTTTCGCCGAGCGCTTCGAGGCGCGCAGTGGATGCGAATGCAGGTGCTGATACAACCGTTAATGCTAATGCTAGTGTAAGGTAATTTTTCATGACCAAAACACTCCTTTTCTTCGTTGTGGTTTGGGAAGGGTCCTTGCGGACGCCTCACCGGTTATTTGCCTATACCTCAAGCATAAGAGACCGGCAGTGGTTGTCAATTTTCCCCACGCGTCCAACCGTCAGAGCTCAACAATCCCGCCTTTGGAGCTCAGGGGATCCTCTCTGCATGAATTTCCATATTTCATGTGTGAAGCCTGTTTTTAAGGGGTTTCTAAGGAAATATAATATTGGAAAAAGAGGCAAAAAAAGCCTTGCCGTCAAAGGACGCAACGCATTTACACCTAGCGCTGTTTTTTACGGAATGAACTTTTCAAGCTCTTGCTTGAAGCGCTCTTCAGTAAAAAATGAGGCTCTATCGCGACAGTTTTGAGGGGAAAACACCTGTCTTCCGCTTTCAATCTCCATCACCGCGTCACTCAAAGCTTCGACGCTCTGAGGTCGGAATAAAATGCCGGCCTCCGGAGTAACCGTTTCGCAAGCGCCACCTTCACCGAATGCAATCACGGGCGCACCCGAAGCCATCGACTCAAGTGGAGTGATCCCGAAATCCTCTTTACCCGGGAATAAGAAGGCTTTGCACCCTGAGTAATACTGCTCGATCTGTTCGTTGGTGACCGTACGGATGAACTCAATATTGCGGGCACCGAGTTTTTCCCGAAGGGCCTTCAGCATGACTTCATCCTGCCCCTGCCCCACGATTTTGAGTGGGAGCCCGAGACGCGAGAAGGCCTGAATGGCAAGATCGGTCCTCTTATAAGGAGCAAATGCTCCCACCATCAGATAAAAGTTCCCGGGTTTTCTCTCGTGGGTGAACCGGGCCAGCTTGGCGAAGGGATAAACAACATGGGCTTCCCGGCCATAGAACTCACGGATCTTCTCTGCGATGAACCGGCTGTTTGCCAGCATCACATCCACCCGCTCCGGGCTCGAAGTGTGGCGATCCCAGGCCTGAAGGAACGGCCGTAGAATCTTTGCAATGAAACGGAAGACAGGATTGATCCGGCCCTTTCCGAAGTAGTCATCAAACCGGTCCCACATGTAGCGCATCGGCGCGTGGATATAGGACAGATGGAAGGCTTTCGGGTTCTTCTTCACTCCCTTGGCCACGCAGTGGGAGGAGGAAATGATGAGATCGTAGGAACTCAGGTCAAAACGGGAAATCGCAAAAGGAAGAATCGGGAGGAGCTGACGATAATAACGTCTCGTCAGTGAAAAACGATTTAGAAGTGAGGTGAAGACGCGGGTCTTCGACAGCTTCTCCCGAAATTTGGCTGATAATTTGGTTGGCTCGTAAACGAGCGTGAAAACGTCGGCATTCGGATAAAGATCGAGGATCGATTCAAAAACAATCTCCCCCCCGCGCATCCCGTTCAACCAGTCATGAACGAGGGCGACCTTGCGGTATTGTCTCTTCAGGCTGCTTTCTTCGCCGAGCGTCTGCGTTCCTCGCCGGCTGCCGAACGAGTCAGATTGCGGTAGCGTGTCCGCGCCTGCTTTTTCTTTTCCGTCGGAACCTTGGCGGTATATTCGTTGATCGTCAGACATCCGTATATCTTTTTAACCAGCATGTGGCTTACTTGTAAGCATAATTCTTCGTAAATGTGCTCTTCCATTGACGTCGGGATCGCCAAGCCGAGCTTTCGCACCTGACTGATGTAATCTTTGACGATCTCGAGCACAAAAGTTTCACGATCTGCATTCGGATCTTGAAAGTTGAAGAGGTGTTGCTCGAAAATGGTATATAAAGGATCTGTTTTAGTTTTTTCCATAGGTGCTGATTAAAAAATCGGCACGATTGAGGTGAAGCTTGAGTCAAAAGAAAAGAAAACCCATTCCATTATCCAAGTCCGCGGAGTTCGCGGAATTCAAGAGACTGGTGGGTGATGCAAAACGGATCCTCATCTCGACACATGTCCAGCCGGACGGTGACGGGCTCGGGGCCGAGGTCGCGCTCTATCATTATTTGAAACGTGCGGGGAAATCCGTGCGGATCTGCAACCCGGATGACATTCCGGGACGGTATCAATTCCTTGACCCGAAGAAGAGTGTTTTACTCGGTCCGGGGAAACAGAAGGCCTGGGATAAATGTGATCTCTGGATCATCGTCGACACCAATGATCCAAGACGGATTGGTGCAGTCTGGAATGAGATGGCTCTTCGGGCGAAACGGATCGTCTTCCTCGACCATCATCCGGACATCGTCACCTCCAAGGGACAGCTCCACTATCCACCGAATGCAATGGTTGTTTCTGATCACCATTCAAGCTCGATTGGAGAGCTCCTTTATCAGCTGTTTAACGAATTAAAGCTCGCGAAACTGAACGAGAGCATCGCCCTTGGTCTTTACGTTTCGGTCATGACCGACACCAACAGTTTCCGTTATGCACGAACAACTCCGGAGTCGCACCAGATCGCAGCCGAAATGATTTCTTTCGGCGTGAATCCGGAAGAAGTGTATCAGGCGATTTATTCGACCAAAGAACTCTCCCACGTTCAGCTTCTTGGACTTCTCCTTCAGAACACAAAAGTATCCCGCAGCGGGAAGCTTGCGTGGATGGAGATGCGGCTCGACCTGAGAAAGAAATTCAAAGCCAGCGCTGACGACACCATGTCATTCCTGAACATCCTGCTCGTACTCAGAAACGCGGAAGTGGTTTGTATTTTCCGTGAAGAAGACGACGGCAGCATGACCCGCGTTTCCATCAAGTCCAAAGGGAAGTTTGTCATTAACCGGATCGCGATGGAACTCGGTGGTGGCGGTCACGACTACGCGGCTGGCCTCGCCCTTCCAGTTCCGTTCGAACAGGTGGTGGACACGGTCACGTCCCGGCTGGAGAACCTGATGAAGTCTCCGAAGAAAGCCTCGTCCCGCAAGACTGCGAAGACCTGACCCCCTGTAAATATCACCGTCGCCATTCAGGTCGACACCAATAAAAAAAGCCCGGAACAGAAACGTTCCGGGCTTTTTTATTTCGTATGGGTGACGGGGAACGGAACCCCGTGCAAATTACCAGTTCAAAGAATCGCCTGCATATTGAGGGCCGGAAATATCGCGGCAAGGTGCTTGCAAAAAGCCGCCGAGCGAAAGTTCAATTCTTGAATATCCAACGGCTTTCCCGTCTTGAATTACGGCATAACTGTAGCGAAAATATCCTGGATCACGGCCGGAAGCTTCTTCCTGGGAAGAACCCTCCAAATCTAACGTCACCGCATCACCCCCACCGGCCATATGCTGTGCGAACTCAGTCACTTCTTTCCGAGCTGCGCTTTCGCATTGCTCGAGAGTGCCCTGGCTTGCATGTGCGGAAGATACTGAAAGGAGCATTGAAACGAAAAGAAATATTTTTTTCATAATGGAAACCACTTCTGTCCAGAGGTTACAGGAAACGCTATTGCTCCCTGCCGATACTTTGAGTGGAAGGCTCTCACTCGTTTCTCGCTATCCAGACACTGAATTTGATGCATTGTACCGACCGTTAGTTATTTTGTAAATAACAAATGTGTATCAAATAAAGATGCAACTAAAAAAGTAGAATCACTTTTCCCGGCAATTTTTGCCCGTTGAATTCATAGCTCGCAAAACCGATGCGCTCCTCAGGGAGAACACGGATGTTGAACCTGAGTATGAATCAAATGTGGGTTTTGGGCTGTATCGCAGTCATCACGGGAGCGCCGTTTTTCTTCCGTCACTGGGTGAAGATCGTCGGCACCGGCAACCATGCCCGCATCGACAAAATGGTCTCCTCCCTCACGACCCTCATCTTCTTCGCTCTCTTCGCCGGAGCATTTGTTTTCTCCAAGGCTGACCGCACCACCGGAGAAGTTCTCCTCGTTGCCTCCATCATTTCCTTTTCATTTCTTTATCAGTCCCGCTGGAAAGCAATCCAAGGCGCGCTTCACACCCGGGTGATTCCGGATCCAAAACGCTCTTTCCGCGCTTCAGGTGCAAAACTCGCGTTTGTTGTCCTGGCCATCGGCTTCTTTGCCGCTTGTCGGTACGCACCGGTTCTCCTTGGACTTCTGCTTTTCACTCCTTTCATCATGCCGGCCTTCATCCGCCTCCAGTTCAACTCCCAAAAAATGGATCATACTGGCTTTAAAGAGGCGCTTTTAAGCGTCTTTGCAAAGGCGAACGTTCCGATTGAGGAAATCTATCTTCTTGATACCGGCGAGATCTCCCAGGCGAACGCTCTGGTTGCAGGCAGCCGTTTTGGCCGTGGGATCTTCGGCCGAAATCTCTTTTTGAACCTCCGTTTGTTCGAGACCCTCGATGCACCGGAGCTTCATGCAGTTCTTCTTCACGAGGCGTCCCACTTTAAACACAACCACATCACCAAACGCCTTGCTTATGGTGCGGCCTTCTTCGCGCTTTCCATTTTCTGGATCGCGATGCCGGTCGCATTCATTTTTCCAACCGAACCGCTTGCCATCGTCGCAGGCTGCATGCTCGCCCTTGTTGCGCAGTTCTTTTTCCTGGGACGGGTGGTTTACCGTCAGGAACTCGAAGCGGACCTGAGCGCGGTTCATGAAGGCTGCAGTGCGGATGCGCTGGTGTCAGCTCTTAAGAAAATTTCCGGACACAGTTATGATCAGGAGACTTCCTGGATCACGCGTCTGGTTTTTGGCGTGTTCCACCCGTCCGGTGCAGAACGCGAAAAGAACCTTCATTTTGGCGAAATTCCAAGCAGCTTGAATGCGATCCCGCACAAGCCCTTCTGTTTCGCTTACTCGCTTTTTGTCGTTGGACTGGTCTTCTGGTCGGCTCAGAATCTTACGCCTTCCAGCCGGATGCCTGCCTCCGCCAACGCGGCAAAGATTTCCCATTCAGATGAGCGCTGACCGGACCGATGGGTATTTAGAACGTGAAAGGGATTTCCACATGAAGATCAAGGAATGGATCGTTTGGGGAGTACTGTTTTTAACTGCAACTGCTTCTACCGGCCTCGGCGCCGAAGTAGGCACACCGAGTTTGCAAGAAAACGTCTCCAGTCTTGAAAAAGCGGTTCAAGCCGCTCGCGAACAAGTCGCCCTCTCTTCTCCCGGCAAAGGTTTTCGCTGGGCTGAACTCGAAACTTTTCAAAGATCACTCTGGCGTGCCATGGCTCTCGATCCATCACCGATCGCAGCCGTTCCTCCGTCCCAGGTACCAAAAGCTCTCTTCGCAGCCGAGTTGAATCAGGATCTCGCCCGCCAGCTCGAAGGCCTGAAGAACAGCCCATACCCGAAACAGTTTAATGCGGAAGTTGAATTCGCCCAATACACCCAGCTCGCTGAAAAAATCGTCTCTATGAGAAAGGCTCGTCAGTTCCCGCAAGTTCGCGCCATCGCGAAGCACGGAACACTCGATAACCTCTATCAGCCCCTCGTGAAAAGATTCGAAGGCAGCGACAAAGCTCCGGCCAGCGCGGATTCTTCCGTCCCGGCTCTCGCTGATATCGCTGACATCTCGAAATCCCTTCGCGAGCAGGTGGATACCGGTGTAAAGGCCACTGCAAAAAAAGATGTCTTCGCAAATGGAACCCACTTCATCTGGTTCATGCTCGTCGCTTTTGTCGGATTCTTCCTCGGCATCTTCGGATACCGTTTCAATCCGAACTTCTTTCAGAAATTACTCGATTACTTTGATTCCAATGCTCCTACCGCAACCACAACCACGTCTGGAGCAAGACTGGACTACGCTCGTTGGCTTCGCGAATTTGAGGAGCATTTAAGCCGCCTCAAATCCACTCAGCAAAGCCACGAGCGTAGGATCGACGATATCGTTCAAACCTCTGAAAAAATCGTTCAACACGCGCTCTCTCTTTATGCAGATGCGCGGATCAAGAACGAGGCAAACCTCGAATTCCGCATGTCGACCCTCGTGCGTGAAATTCAGTACCAATTCGATCAGAGTCAAAAACTTCAAGCCGGTGACCGCGCCCAGATCAATCTCATGCTCGAGCACACGCTCGGCCTCTGTGATGCAATTGAAAACAACGCGGTAGCCATGGATCAACAGAAACTCCAGGATCCAAACCACTTCATTCGCGCGAGCTAAAAAAGGTATCCGATTACTTATGGAGGTGCGCTGCGGCACTTGTGCACGCGGTGCACCTCCATAAGTAATCGGATACCTTTTTTTATTTGTAGACTGCCGCGCGGATTTCTTCCGGAAACTTTCCGGCCATTCCCTCGAATGCGCAGTTGGTGAGAATCGCCACACTGTATTTATTTACCGGATCAATCCACCAAGTGTGGCCATAAGTTCCGCTCCAACCGAGCGAGTCCTGACCCATTGGCATTTTTGCCTTTTCCGGATTCAAGAGAAGTGCGGAGATCAATCCCCAACCCCACCCCGAACCTGCAAGAGGGATCGGAAGACTACCCGTTGAATTGGTAAACACCTTCTTCATCAGAGGTCCGTTCAGAAGCGCTCCTTTTCGGATCGCTTCGAGGAAGGTGAGATAATCATCAGCGGTTCCAAGCATTCCCGAGCCACCGGAAAAATAAGCACTCGGATCGTAAGCCCGGGCCGGAGAAAAAGTGATCTCACTTGAACCGAGAGGAACCTTGAAGTTCTTTTCGCCCATGCGGACTGGTTCCGGATCACGATTCAAGTACGGCGTCACAAGCTCCCAGGTTTTGGGAGCGACAAAACGGGTGTGCTTCATCTGAAGAGGACCAGTCACCAGTTCGTGAACCGCTTCTTCCAGATTCTTTCCGCTCGCTTTCTCGATCACGCGTCCCAGAACATCGAGCGTGATGCCGGAATCAGCAAGACCGTCGAAAACCCCTGCTTGGTGATAAGGCCCATCCTGTTTTTCAAGAAAAAGATAACTCAGGCCTGCAGTGTGATTGAGCAACTGTTCGATCGTAATGACAGGCGTGCTTCCGTCCTGCAGTTTCGGTTTGAAGTCCGGAAGCCATTTCGTGACTGGATCTTCGAGATGAAGAATGCCCCTGTCCACGAGACGAAGAGCCGTAATCGAAGTGATGGGTTTGGTGAGGGACGCGAACCGGAAGATCGCCTCTTCCTTCATCGGCTTCCCCGCTTCGCGATCGGACAGACCATGGGCCTTCCGGTAAATGACTTTCCCGTCCTTTGCCACGATCACCACGGTTCCAATGATCCGTTTTTCGGTCATCGCGTGCTGAATGACCTCATCCAAGCGGTGGTCCAGAGAACCCGGGGTGTTTGTTTTTGCATTCGTCATGGTGGTTGCTCCCTGGGCTAAAAATAATAGAAAGGCCTTCAGCATTCCCCCCGTTTATACCACGATTCGTTAACATTTCAGCACCTTATCAAAGGCACCCTTGGCAGAGATCCCGCGGAGCCTGACCTCGCTTTTCCCCGCCTTTTATGCTATGTTTCAGGGCACCATGAAAAAGGGAACAGGTAAAAAAGTCATCCTCGGGATGTCCGGTGGAGTCGACTCCTCGGTTGCAGCGTATCTTCTGAAAGAAGAAGGCTACGACGTGCTTGGTCTTTTCATGAAGAACTGGGATGAGACAGACGAGAACGGCGACTGCGAAGCCTCCAAAGACTTCGAAGACGTTCAGAAGGTCTGCTCCCAACTCAAGATCCCCTGCTACTCCATCGAGTTCATCGAAGAGTACCGGGATAACGTCTTCAAGGATTTTCTCAAACAATACGAAGCGGGCTTCACACCCAATCCGGATGTGCTCTGTAACCGCGAGATCAAGTTCGACCTCTTCTTGAAAAAGGCGATCGAGTTCGGCTGCGACTACCTTGCGACCGGCCACTACGCCCAGGTCCGCCCTCGAAACGCACCGTCCGCAAACGGGTCCACCCAGGAACTGCTTCGCGGGAGCGATTCGAACAAGGATCAGACTTACTTCCTGACTGCGGTTCAAGGCCAGGTCTTCAACCAGGTCCTCTTTCCGATCGGCCACCTGCCAAAACCGGAAGTGCGTGAGATCGCTCGTCGTGAGAATCTCGCAACGAGTGCCAAGAAGGACAGCACCGGGATTTGTTTCATAGGTGAACGCAAATTCAAATCATTCCTGAACCAGTACGTGAGC
>OUNO011323090.1_pt1 | contig 39483 bp, 31 predicted proteins | sample 1779811 | NCBI WGS metagenome assembly OUNO01 (sample SAMEA3914804, study PRJEB12502) | metagenome | biome: forest; material: soil | place: Canada | collected 2010-06-25 | depth 0.3 m
TGTTCACAGAGCTTGTAGGCGGAACTGATAAGCGTTCCCCCGCTCTCACGCGTCCGGAAGAAGGTGTCTTCATCGACTTCCTTCGCGGTGGCATCGTGAATGATGTAACGGGTTTCAACACCCTTGTACTGGGATTTAAGCCAGGTATTGATCCAGAACGCTTCCGTCCGGACAATTTCCTTCTGCTCATCGCCCATCGATCCCGACACGTCCATCATGTAAATGATGACAGCCGAGTTCTCATGCTGAATGTCTGATTTCCAGGAACGGAAACGAAGGTCCTTTTTAATCGGAATGATGATCGGATTATCAGGATTGTAAGTCCCGGATGAGATCTGGCGTTTCAGCGCTTCCTTGAAAGTACGTTTGAAGTGACGAAGGGAGTTCGGCCCCTGGGATGAAATCCCGGTGTACTTGTCCACTTTCGACTTCAGGTTCTTCTGGCCGCGAGGTTCGATCTTCGGAAGCTCAAGCTCTTCGCCCAGAATCTGAGCAAGCTCTTCCAGCGTGAACTCGACTTCGAGACCACCGTGGTCGCCTGCATCTGATCCGGCTTGTTTGCCTTCACCCGGTTGATTTGGATCACCCTGACCTGGAATCGGATCACCCGCATTTCCATCGCCCTGCCCCGTGCCGCCCTGGTTTGAACCATAACGGAAACGCGGAATGTCGATCTGAGGCATCGGAATCGTAACGGTATCCTTCCCCTTCCGACCGAACATCTCGGAATGGGTAATGTACTTTTTAAGATCCTGCTTGATCTTGCCCCGGATGATTTGTCTGAACCGGGCATGATCGCGACGAACGCCGTCTATCATGAGACTCCTTTGCGCAAAGCGCAGGATTTCACCTTAGTTCTGTTTCTTCACATCTCCGCGGGCGAAGATGCTCGCGACGAAATTGAGAACGTCAGTCGCTGAAATTTCATCGTAACCGAAGTTCTTGATCAAACGGGATTTCACCACGTCGATTTTCTCCTGGGTTGCGCGATCCACAACGTTCGACACCAGTGAAGTGAGCTTGATGGTGTCTTTTTGATCTTCAAAAAGTTTCAACTCAAGCGCCTTGTGGAGACGTTCGTTCGTCTTGTAGTCGAAGATCTTGCCTTCGATCGCAAGCGCGCCGATGTAGTTCATGATCTCGCGACGGAAGTCTTCCTTGCGGGACTCAGGGATGTCGATCTTGTCTTCGATCGAACGCATGAGTCTTTCGTCTGGTTCCTCGTCCATGCCGGTGTACTTGTTGCGCACTTTTTCGCGCTGGGTGTACGCCTTCACGTTATCAATGTAGTTCCCGCAGAGTTTTGCGATGGAATCTTCGTCAGCAGAGATCGCACGCTGAACTTCGTTCTTCACGATGTCCTCGTACTCCTGCTTCACCACTCCGATCAGATCGCGGTATTCGCGTTTCTTCTCTTCGTTCGCAAGACCGTGGTTTTTAAGACCGCTTTCAAGTTCATTCAGAACCATGAACGGGTTCACGCAAGGAATCTCGCTCTTCACGATCGCGTTCGAGATCTTGTCCTGAACGTAACGGGGAGACACGCCGTCCAGACCTTCGCGAATCGCTTCTTTACGAAGTTCTTTCACGTTCTCTTCGGTGAATCCGGAGAGGGTCTTTCCGTCGTAAAGCTTCAACTTCTGCATGAGGGAAATGTTCGCTTTTTTCGGATGCTCGAGACGAGTGAGGATCGCCCACATCGCCGCAACTTCGATCGTGTGAGGAGCGATGGTCTTTCCACGGATCTTGGTCGCATTGAAGTCTTTTTCGTAGATCTTCACTTCGTGTTTCAATTTGGTGATGTAGGGAACGTCGATCTTCACCGTACGGTCGCGAAGCGCTTCCATGAACTCGTTGTTCTGGAGTTTCCGGAACTCGGGTTCGTTGGTGTGACCGATGATGACTTCATCGATGTCGGTCTGCGCGAATTTCTTCGGCTTGATCTTGTGCTCTTGTGAAGCAGTCAGAAGGTCGTACAAGAATGCAACGTCGAGCTTCAATACCTCGATGAACTCGATCACACCGCGGTTCGCGACGCAGAATTCTCCGTCGAAGTTGAACGCACGTGGATCGGAATCCGAGCCGTATTCCGCGATTTTCCGGTAGTTGATGTCACCGGTTAATTCGGTTGAGTCCTGGTTCTTCTCGTCTTTTGGCTGGAAGGTACCGATCCCGATACGGTCTTTCTCGGAGAGCGTAATGCGAACCACGCGAACGTGCTTCTCGATCACAGTCGTCCAGTCGCCGTCGTAACGCTTCATGAGCTCTCGCATGATGAGACGGGAAGCCGGGTCAACGTCGCCCTTGATATTAACTTTGTAATCGCCTTTTGCGTTGGCGTTGATCTCAGCGAGAACCTGAACACGCATTTCTTCCGGGATGAGTTTCAGCGGATCTTCATTCATCGCGGACATGAGTTCACTTGCACCGCCGAAGAGGCTTTCGTTTTCAGTGCTTACCCATTTAAAGGAGTAAAGGGTGCCTGATTCCGTGCGGGAATAGCTTTCAATCCCCTTTTTCAGGAGACGCGCGAGGGTGGACTTCGCGGATCCGACCGGACCGTGAAGAAGAAGAACACGCTTCTCGGTTCCGTAGCCGTAAGCTGCGGACTTGAAGAAGTTCACGAGTTTCATGGTCTGAACATCGAGACCAAAAACCGCGTCTTTTCCGTTGTCGATCGGATCATCAAAAAATTTGTAGCGGGTGATTTCTTTTTTGTATTCAGTGAAGTTCTCAGTCCCCCAGGAAAGAATCATATCGTACATGCGCTGGAATGCGTTCCGCGCGATGTTCGGATTCTTTTTCACCTTATCGATGTACTCGAAAAAGTTTCCTTCCCAATGGAGGCTTTTGAATTCTTCTTTGGATTGGATCTTATTTAAGTACTTGGACCAGTCTTGAGCAGATTGAGTCATTTGAATTTCCTTATTTTCTACGACTAAAACTTAATGTTCGAGCGTGGGCGCCAACAACCTGCCCATGGAAATAGTCTAGCGGGGGTCCCCCCGCCGGTCCAAGAAAATCAATGCGTTAAACCCCATTTGTATAAAGGCGGCAGAGCTCTTCTTGTCCGTCAAAACCATGACTTTTAAATCCCCACCCGATCCCCCTCAAACAAACCTGATTCATTCCCGTGCTTTTGCTCAGGTTTTGGATTACGATGGGGGTCATGAAAATCGGTGTTTTTGACTCAGGCATTGGCGGAGTCACCGTATTAAACGAGTTGAAAAAACGCTTCCCAGGTGAGCATTACCGCTACTTTGGCGACACGGCAAACGTGCCTTATGGAACGAAGAGCGAAACCCAGATCCGCTCACTCGTGACCTCTGCTTCAGAACGAATTTTACAAAAGGGCATCGACGCTCTCGTCATCGCCTGCAACACGGCTTCAAGCATTGCTTACAAGGAATTTAAAAACACTCTGGATCCAATCCCGTTGATTGATGTCGTGGAAGCCGGAGTCGCGTCCGTTCTTCACAACGTCGAAGGCCATTCAGATCAACCCGTGGTGATTTTAGGAACCCGGGCCACGATTAAAAGCGGAATTTACGGAAGACTTCTGAAAGAACGGAATCCAAACCTTTCGATTCATGAACAGGAATGTGCGCTTCTCGTTCCGATGATCGAAGAAGGCTGGACGGATCATCCGATTCTGAGATCCACCATCCTCGAATACGTTTCACCTTATTTGAAATTGAAACCGGGCGTCGCCCTCCTCGCCTGCACGCACTATCCGTGGATCAAAACGCAGTTTGAGCAACTAATGCCGGGCTGGAAGATTCTCGATTCCGCAAATGCGGTAGCAGATATCCTGGAAGAAAAACTTCACAAGGATCTGCACTCTTCAAAAATGACATTTGAAACAGAATGGAATTTTTCGGATGTTGAAGGGGTTTCTTCGAAGCTGCTTCCGAAGGATTTACACGTCCTGCAGCCGTTCTAATCATCCTCGATCACAAGGAAAACCACTTATTTAAAGCCATGAGTGCGCCGAGAATCAGTGTCATCATTGTGCCCAACCGGATCACCAACCTTGATTCCAACTCCCGGAAACCAGATTCCATTTTCGCTTCGAGCGACTGAAAACGAGTTTCAACCGATTGAAACCTCACGTCGACCGCCTGAAACCTTACATCAATCGCTCGAAACTTTTCATCCATGGTCCGAAACTTTGCATCCATCGATTATACTTTCAAATCCATCTTGGTCGCCAAACTGTCTGTCATTGTATCAATCAGAAGATTCGCACTGACCTCAGCCTGTTTACGGGTAAATCCAGCTTTCTCCAGCTCCTGAGTATATTTTATCGCATTGAACACTGCGTTCGCAACCTTACTCCTTTTGAAGTCCAGTTAGAATTTTTCGCTAGTCCATACAGACTGAAAACAAGATTACAGAATACAAATCATTTCGTGCGATAGAGTTTTCCGCCGGTCACCTTGTAAGCCGTACCGTTCGCGTAACTCAAGGTTCCATCCTGGAAATTGAATCCGCCGTCACTCGTTTTGATCAAGCCGAAGAACGTCTCGTCGTCCTTGATGATTTCCTGTCTGCCAACCGCATTGGTCGCGGAAGTCAGAAAGTCCGCAGACAACATTCCGGTTTGTTTCGCGATGGTCATGAAATCACCCACCGGCATCGTTTTATAACCTTTGTCGCCCCACCCGGTTCCCCAGGTGTTCCGGATGCGCACGCTACAAGCACCATTCACATATCCTGCTCCCGTAAGGAGAATCGCGTGCCCTTCACAGTTCGTGTCGGTATTCGTTCCCGGCTGAAGCGTGTTTGCACAGATGGCGACTGATACAGGCTGCTTTTTTGCCAGTGAATTTTTGATCAGCGTGAGGAAACGCTGGGAGCTCGTGATGTTCACATCGTGCACATCAAAAGAAGGCACAATGAAATCCGGCGCAGGAAGATCTGCCGTGAGAGTCGTGTAGTTTTCAAGCTGGGAGAGATCTGTTTTCTGCCCGTTCGCGATGGCTTTCGTCGCGAGGTTGTTGTTCACGAGGCTGAATGTCTGGAACTCGGGATACACGCCGTTCTGATAGAGAATGTCTCCCAGAATTACATATTCTTTCGCTTCGTCGGGGTGAGCCGCAGTGTAAGCATCGATTAATTTTTTCAGGATGGCCCGGGTCTCAGGCGTATCTTCATCCGAGGAAGTGAACGAAACCTGATCCAGACTGCGGACTTTTCCAGCGGCCTGAAGGGAGCTGAACACGTAGATCGGAACGCCACCTTCCTGCAAGTTGATCACTGGATCCGTAGTCGCACCTGGATTCACGTCTTTTTGCTGCCGCTTCATGTCCGTAAATACGGAATCAATCGGGGAAATCCGGTGAGCGGCATCGTAAGCAGACGGAACTCCGCTCTGAATCTGCTTCAGGTGAAACTGATAATCGATCAGATCATTCGAAGTGAAATCATAACACCAGCCCGAAGGAGACTGACTTTCAATCGCCGGCATGTCCGCTTCGATATTGGTGAGTTTCGCCGCCTCAAGAGACGGATCCGCAGCCGGATTCAAGACTCCACAGAGGGATTCGGAATCGGTCGGAGTGGGCGCGGCATTCACCTCCGCAAAACCACTGTTCGCAACAAAAAGAGAAACTACAATACTCAGAAACAACGTGCCACGCATCGGGCCGGAGTCTACACGATTGCCTTGAGTTTATCAATAATCATTATTTAATAAATACTCCGTCCGTATCTAAACGATTTTAATTGCACCTCAACAGGCATTTTGCCCGGGTCTTGGAAATGCGTATCTAAAGTCATGAAGACGCGATTGACCCGCACCTCAGCCCCTTTGCTCCTCTTCAGTGCTTCTCTTGCCTCCTGCGCGGGCCCCTCAGCAAGAGAAGTTCCCGGCCCGGACGGAACCCCTCACCAACTGGTGAGCTGCAACTATATCGAAAGCTGCTATCAGGACGCCTCCAAGGTCTGCGGTGGAAAATACAAGATTGTAAACACAACGAGTGAACTCACCGGAATGTACCGGACGCGGGATTTTCAGATCATGCTGCTCGTGAAGTGCGAAGGCGCCTCCGACTCCGTTGCTCCGAACGCAACTCCGAACACGATCCCGTCGCCAATTCCCAAACCTTCGCCCTCTAAAAAGTAACTGTCTTCACATTCGTCAAACCCGTGACTGCCATCGAGAGGTGGACTTCATTCCATTCTTTGTTCACAATGGAATAATCCCATGACGGAACTTGGAACCTCTTTTGAATGCGTTTTTGTCTCAGATATTGGAATGAAGCGAAAACAGAACCAGGACTCGGGCATCGTCCGTCCTGATCTCGGCTTTTTCATGGTCGCGGATGGCATGGGTGGTCACCAAGGGGGCGAAACCGCAAGCCGGATGTGCGTTGAGAAAATCGTCGAACATGTCGCTCGCAATGCAGAGTCATCACAGAATGACACAGCCCTGCTTGAGCAAGGTCTCCGGGTCGCGAACCAGACCATTTACGAAACCTCACAAAGTAACCCTGCCCTACGCGGTATGGGAACCACCGCAACTATTCTTCGTATTTCCGGATCGTTAGCAACCATCCTTCAAGTTGGAGACAGCCGTTGCTACTACTGGTCAAAGCTCGGTCTGTGGCAACTCACCCGCGATCACTCTCTCGTTCAGGAAAAGCTTCGCGCCGGTCTCATCACTCGTGATCAAGTCAAAAAAGATGAGATGAAAAACGTGATTACGCGATCGGTCGGATTTGAGCTCGGCATGAAAGCCGACGTCCTCCGTCTTCCGGTCGAACCGGGTGATGGTTTTTTGATCTGTTCCGACGGACTTTCAGGCCCTGTCGATGACTCTTTAATCTTTGAAATCCTTGATGAATCGATTGCGAGTGGGGTAAGCTTGAGTGACATTGCCACCCGACTCATTCACGAAGCAAACACGCGGGGTGGTGATGACAATTCCACGGTGGTTTTGGTTAAAGTGAAATAAAAAATGGCCAATCGGTTCTATACACTTCTCGTCATCCCAGAGAACTCCTCTCGTCAGAGGCAGTATCACATTCCTGCGTGGGCCTTGCGGGCGGCTCTGGTCGCTTTGCCGGTTTTACTTCTCATCGCGATCACCCTCTTCCTCGATTACCGCTTTGTCGCAAATCAGGTTTATGAAAACCGCGAGCTTCAGTCCGAGAACAGAAGACTCCGCCAGAGCGTTCAGCTTTATCAAAACCGCATGGACTCGCTTGAGTCGAGTCTCCAGCGCATTGAAAACTTTGAAGCCCGTCTGAAGATGATCACGAACCTCATGGATCGCGATCAACTGAACGCAAAACTGAATCTCCCACCGCCAAACGCCGCTCAGAATCTGAGCTTCGCCGCAAACGGTCCGGAACAAAACGCCTCCTCACTCGATCCGAAAGACGTACAGGCTTTTGAAAAACTCAGCACCCAGGCCTTGACCCTCGAGCAGGATCTCCACGATCTCTATGAGCTCCTCTCGGACCAGAAATCTTTCCTGAACGCGCTCCCGACCAAAAAACCAGCCGAAGGTTACTTCACCTCCGGCTTCGGCGTGCGCGTCTCTCCCACCGGCGAAGGCGTCGAGCGAATGCATGAAGGGCTCGACATCGCCAATGCCGTGGGAACACCGATTCACGTTCCAGCGAACGGGATGGTGGTGTATTCGGGGAAAAAAAGCGGATACGGGCAGATCGTGATCATCGATCACGGTTATGGACTTGAGACCTGGTATGGCCACGTCTCAAAACTGCTCGTGAAACAGGGGCAAACGGTCAAGCGCGGCCAGTTGATCGCGCTCGTTGGAAACCTGGGGCACTCCACGGGTCCTCACCTGCACTACGAAGTGCGGGTGCATGGGATTCCAGTCGATCCCCTTGCCTACATCTTAGAGAATTAAACAGAATTTTAAGGACGGAAACATCATGATTGATCAAATCAGTGCCCTTGGTAAAAAGATTTTTGGAACGCAGAACGAACGGGAATTGAAAACCATTCACCCGACCGTCGCACGCATCAATGAGCTCGAACCGCAAATGAAGTCGATGTCGAACGACCAGCTTCGCGAACAAACCGAGAAGTTCAAGGCTCGTCTCGCAAATGGCGAAACCCTCGACCAGATCCTTCCAGAAGCATTTGCGACCGTTCGTGAAGCTGCAACGCGCGTTCTCGGACAACGTCACTACGATGTTCAGTTGATCGGCGGGATCACCCTTCACCGGGGCCGGATCGCAGAGATGAAAACCGGGGAAGGTAAAACCCTCGTTGCAACTCTCCCGTGCTACCTGAACGCGCTTGCAGGCAAAGGCGTTCACGTCATCACCGTGAACGATTACCTCGCTCGACGCGACAGTGAGATGATGGGACGCGTGTACAGCTTCCTCGGACTCAGCACCGGGATCATCGTGCACGGTCTGAACGACCGCCAGCGCCAGCACAACTACGGCTGCGACATCACTTACGGAACCAACAACGAATTCGGCTTCGACTACCTTCGTGACAACATGAAGTTCAAGCTCGAAGACTACGTTCAGCGCGAACTCAACTACGCAATCATCGATGAAGTGGATTCCATTTTGATCGATGAAGCGAGAACTCCGCTCATCATCTCCGGTCCATCCGAAGATTCGACTGACCTTTACTACGTCATCGACCGCCAGATCCGCGCGGACGGCGGACTCACTACCGAGGCCGACTACACCGTTGACGAAAAATCCAAAACTGCAGCTCTCACCGAATCCGGTGTGGACAAGATGGAAAAACGCCTCGGGATCAAGAACCTTTACGATCCGGCGAACATCGAACTTCTCCACCACGTGAATCAGGCACTTCGTGCACACGTCCTCTTCAAAAACGACGTTGATTACGTTGTGAAGGAAGGCGAAGTCTGCATCGTCGATGAATTCACCGGACGTCTCATGCCGGGCCGTCGCTGGAGCGATGGTCTCCACCAGGCGATTGAAGCAAAAGAAGGCGTAAAGATCGAAAGCGAAAACCAGACGCTTGCGACCATCACCTTCCAGAACTATTTCCGGATGTACAAAAAACTTTCAGGGATGACCGGTACGGCTGACACCGAAGCGACCGAGTTCCAGCAGATCTACAAACTCGAAGTCACCATCATCCCGACCAACCGTGTGCTCATTCGTAAAGACGAACCGGACACCATCTACAAATCCGATACCGCGAAAGTGAAAGCGATCAGCGAAGAGATCAAGGTTGCACACGACCGCGGACAGCCGGTTCTCGTCGGTACGGTTTCGGTCGACAAATCAGAACAACTTTCCAAACACTTGAAGACCTTGGGCATCAAGCACAACATCCTGAACGCGAAACAACACGAACGCGAGGCTGAAATCGTCGCTCAGGCGGGTCGCAAAGGTGCAGTGACGATCTCCACCAACATGGCTGGTCGCGGAACGGACATTCTCCTCGGCGGTAACGCCGAGTTCATTGCAAAACATGAAACCGGCCCTCTGCCGGAAGGTGCAACCCCGGAAGAGATCATCGAGTGGCAGAAGCGCTTCGATGACAACAAGACAAAGTGGGAAGACTCTGCCAAGGAAGAACGCGAACACGTGAAGTCCGCCGGTGGTCTCTACATCCTCGGTACCGAACGCCACGAATCGCGCCGGATCGACAACCAGCTTCGCGGCCGTTCCGGTCGTCAGGGTGACCCGGGTCAATCCAAATTCTACCTCTCTCTCGACGATGATCTCATGCGGATCTTCGGCGGCGTGAATATCAAACGCTTCATGGAAGACGATCTCCCGATCGAACATCCATGGATCACCAAAGCGATTGCAAACGCGCAGAAAAAAGTCGAAGGACACAACTACGACATCCGCAAGCACTTGCTCGAGTACGACGACGTGATGAACCAGCAACGAAAAGTCGTTTACGCCTGGAGACGCGAAGTCCTCGGACAACCGAACCTCCGCGAAATGGTTTTCTCCATGGTTGGCGAAATCGTGGACGCGATCTGCGAAGACTTCTTCCCGGGTGGAAAAATCCGCAAGGTTGATGGTGGAAGCTCTCTGAATCTGAAGGAACTGAACGAAGCCATCGCAGTCACCTTCCAGGTTCAATCCAACGTCGCTGAAAACAACATCAATCCACTCAATGGCGAAGGCCTGAAGAAACTCCTCATGGAGATCGCTGAAAAAGCGTATCAACTGAAGGAACAGCAATACTCGCCGGATCTCATGCGCCAGGTGGAGAAGATGGTCCTTCTCGGAACCATCGACCACCTGTGGAAAGATCACCTCCTCGCAATGGATCACATGCGCGACGGAATCGGTCTCCAGGGCTACGGACAAAAAGATCCACTCGTCGAGTACAAGAAACAGGGTTTTGGTTTCTTCGAAATGATGATGAAACAGATTTCAGGAGACGTGGTTCGCAAACTCTTCGCAGTCCAGATCTCGACCCAGAACCCGGAAGCAATCCAGGAGCAGGTTGAAGGCGAAGAAATTGAAGAGGCTCCGATCTCGAATCAGGTCGAGTCCCTCGACTCCTCCGGACGCCTCCCGAACGCACGCGAAGCGCTTTCCGGTCAGGTTGCAGCTCCAGCGAGAGCCGGTGCTCCTGCGACGGCCATGCGCCCGCTCCCACTCGGAACCGATATTTCCAAAATCGGCCGCAATGATGATTGTCCTTGCGGCAGTGGCAAGAAATTCAAAAAATGCCATGGAGTGAACTCGTAGAGGAAGTTTAAAAGCGAATGAGCGATGATCCAAAGGAAAAGAAGAAGGACCTGACCGGGTTGCACGAGCTTCCCCAAGCCGAGCCTTCACCGGACGAGCAAAAGGATCCTTTTGCCATGGACGAACTTCAGCCGATTGAAAAGATCGACGCCTTTGAATCCATCGACCAGATCGGAATGATCGATCATCCGGCTCCTGTGGAAGATGCTCCTCCAATGGAAGAGCCACCTGCCCCCGCGGAAGAAGCGCCTCCCGTTGAAGCTGTTGCGCCGGAAGCGGAAGTAACTCCCTTCGAACAACCGACAGAACAATCCTTCGAGCTTTCATCAGACGCCCAAACTTTTGATTCCTCTGCAAACGATCAGGCGTTTCAGATGCCGGAAGCACAGTCTTTTGAAAATCCAACCGACTTTCAAACTGACAGCTCCCAGTCCTTCGGAAACGATCAGTCTTTCACAGAGCCTCTTCCCGAGCCCGCTCAAGATCAGGGCTTCGGGACAACTCCCCCAACTGTAGATGATCCCTTTGCTTTCGATGCTCCAGCCGTTTCAGTTAAAACCCTTCCGTCTTCCGAGCCACTCAGTTTCGGTGAACCACCGAAAACTCTCGGCGGCACTTCAAAAGTTCCAGCGAACGAATCCCAGGATCTCGACGCCTCTCCTCCAATGGATTATCTGGAGAGCATGAAGTCTTATTCGGAAAAGACCCGCGAGACTTCTTTCGATCCCCGCAAACGTTATCCCTTCCATCTTCTGATTCAGGGGGCTTTTGATCCTTACGCCCGGGACAAGCTCCTGCTCTTCATCACGGAGAATCCGGTCGGGACCAATTCAAGCGAACTCGATCTTCAGATCAAAAGCGAAAGGGTTCTTCTTCCCCGCATCAGCGAATATGCGGGAATCAAACTCATTCAGGACCTCCGGGATACGGGGCTGACCTTCCGCCTCGCCCCTTCCTCGGTTGATGAAGACGAAGTGACTTCCGAAGCACCCTCCGTCTCGATTCATTATTCAAATGCCACTTCCGGCGCGGGTGCAGGTAAAAACATTCCCATCCTTCCGAAGGATCAGTTCGACCAGAAAATTTATGAAGTCATCGACACCATCCAGATGGTGCAGTTTCTGAAAGCAGAAATGCTCGAAGTCGAGAAGTCGGACCTCTTCCAGGAACTTTTAACCCGCATGACCTCCGCGATCAAACGGAAGGCCAATGCGCTCGGGGCTGTGGCCATCACCAATGTTCACCACAAGGTGGATCCAATGCGCCTCCCGTCCCAGTACAAACTTGAACTGAATGCGACGCTGTTAAAGAAGGCTGAGGCGTAATGAAAGATTACTTCAACGATGTAACCCGCTTCGACCACCTCTTCACCTTTGCGGTTCCGTACATCTGGAAAACAATCTTCGCTCTCGTCTTCTGGTTCGTCGGAAGCATGCTGGTTCGCTGGGTTCAGCGAATCGTCGTCCGCTCACTCGAAAAACGAAAGGTCGATCCAACCCTCGTCAATTACGCGGATCACTCCCTTCACTGGTTCCTCAAAGCGGTTCTCGTCATCGGGATCTTTGGCATCTTCGGCGTCGAATCCACGTCCTTCTCAGCCTTTATCGCCGCTGCCGGTGTGGCGATCGGTGTCGCGTGGTCAGGACTTCTTTCAAATTTTGCCGCAGGCGTATTCCTCATCCTCCTTCGTCCATTCAAAGTCGGTGATGTGATTTCAGCTGCCGGCGTGACCGGTGTTGTGGTCGACATCGGACTTTTTGCCACGACGATCGACAACGGAGAAAACTCCCGAGTGTTTGTCGGGAACAACAAGCTCTTCTCGGACAATATCCTGAACTACACGATCAACCCGTACCGGATCGCCAGTTACAAAATCCAAGTCGATCATTCAGTTGATCCACTGGAAGCAATTGAGCGCTTTTGCCGGGTTCTGGCCACGGTTCCGGGCGTGGAACCCACTCCTGCTCCATCGGGCGAGATTCTGGAATTCAACACACTGGGAACTCTGATCGTCGTTCGGGCGGCTACCCATCAGTCCGCCTACGCGAACATCGTTGCTGCGGGCAACAAGGCGATTTACCTCGCTTCCCAGGAAGCCCGCTATCCGAAAGTTCAAGCCACCAGCGTTCTGGTGTCCCGGAACTCCTGACACTTCCCTTACAAACAAAGCAATTCAACGAGTTTCATTCACTCCAAAACCCTGACCCTATTCTTATATAAATATTAGGTAAAATAGATTATAATTCGCTCCTGTATGAAGTCTTTGTTATTCTTTCTACTATCCATGACCACGGCTCATGCGGACACTTTGAATCTTCCCTCCACGTTTCACTTCGGTGTCTCGACCGCTGCTCATCAGATTGAAGGAAACAACATTCACAGCGACTGGTGGGAGTGGGAAAACACTCCGGGCAAGATCAAGAACGGCGGCACTTCCTTGATCGCCACCGACTCCTGGAATCACGTCGATGAAGACATCCAGAACATGCTTTATCTCGGTGTCGACACCTACCGCATCTCCATCGAGTGGGCGAAGATCGAACCCAAAGAAGGCCAGTTCGACGAAGAGATGCTCGACCGCTACGTCGCTTACATCGATCTTCTGAAAAAGAATCATATCGAACCAATGGTGACGCTTCACCACTTCACGCTTCCTCAGTGGGTTTCCCACAAGGGCGGATGGGAATGGGATGGAATCCGCACGGCGTTCAACCATTTTGTCGAGCATGCGGTCGGCCGCATTGGAAACCGGGTCACCCTCTGGATCACGATCAACGAGCCGCTCTCCATCATTTCAGGTGGCTATATCAGCAATATCTTTCCGCCTGCGAAAAATGATCTCGGAAGCATCGGCCTTCCGATGGCAAACATGATTCGTGCGCACGCGGACGCGTACCACACGATTCACAAGCTTCTCGACTCCGCGACCTTCAAGCCACGTGTCGGACTTGCACATCACCTCCGCATCTTTGATCCTCGTCGCCCGAAAAACCCGGTGGGAAAATACCTCGCAAAGGAATTCGACAGCGTATTCAACTGGGCGATCCCGGATGCCCTCACCACGGGGAAATTCGCATTCAAGGTGCCATTCCTTGCAAAAGCGGACTACTCGATTCCAGAAGCAGTGGGAACCCAGGATTTCTTCGGACTCAACTACTACAGCCGCGACATCCTGGATGTGAACCTGCGTGTTTCGCCACCGATTGAACGCCTCGTGAAAAAGGATTCAGCAGTGAGTGATTTGAATTGGGAAATCTATCCAGAGGGAATGGATCGTCTTCTGACCGAAATCCGCAAACGCTTCCCCAACATGCCCATCTGGCTCACCGAGAACGGAATCGCGGACAAGACAGACTCCCAGCGTGCGAAGTTCATCGAAGACCACCTGAAAGTGATTTCAAAACAGATCGCAACTGGTGCCCCGATCGAAGGCTATTGCCACTGGACCTTGAATGATAATTTTGAATGGGCGGAAGGTTATACGGCTCACTTCGGTCTGTATTCACTTGAACCGAAAACCCTGAAGCGCCTTCCAAGACCGAGTGCCGGGTTCTATAAGAAAATCATTCAGGACACCCGCTCTAAGCCAGCAGTTCCGCAGTAAGTTCCGCCGGATCGAATCCGTGAGTAAAGTTGTTCCGTTTGTTCGGCCACTTCTGAATCGCGAATTTTGCGAGCTCGAAGGCTGCATCCTTGTAACCACCCTGAATCGACTGCAGAATCAGTCTCTCGTAAACGCTCGGGAACTCCACGCCTTCCTTCAGAACACTTCTTCCCTGGTGAATGGCGTCCTTGACATCCACTTTCGGCCCGATCGCCAGATACTGGGCCGCAAGGAACTCCTTGCTGGTCGGAGCGAGAGCCTGCATCCTGCGAACAAAGGGCGCGATTTCTTCGTACATCTTGAAATCAACCAGCGCTTCGACCACGTAGAGCATGAACCCCACCCGTCCTCCGGCGCTCACCGCTGCGTTCTCAAACACTTCAACCGCCCGGGTCTTGATTTTTTGTCTCAGATAGTATTTTCCGGTCACCACCAGTGCCGAACACATGTAACGAATCAGTTCGTCCGTACGCTGGTCGATCTTGACGAAAATCCGGTAAAATCCTTCCATGTCCTGAAAGTTATCCGTCATGATCGCCAGTCTCAGAACCGAAGCCAGGCGTTTTGGATTCGCCGGGAAGTACTGGGACAGGCGCTTGATGACGTCGTAAGACTCGAGATATTTTTTCTCCGCATACAAAAGATCGAACAATCCCACGAGGCATTTGTAGTGGATCTTGTTGTAGGAAAGTCCGTCCATGAACTGGCCTTCAGCTGCAAGGAGCGCCTGTTTCATGATCTCCACCTGGCCTAGATAGAAACAGGCCAGAGTCGGCTGACGATGTTCCTTGAGCGCAAGAGTCAATAACTCCTCCGCTTTGTCTAAATTCCCGGCAACCATCAGCTCTTTCGCCTCGTTGATGAGTTGCATGTACTGATTTGGAAAAATTTTCTGCTTCAGCGTAAGTGAAAGCGCCTTTTTCAACATGTCCATGGAGTAAGGCTTGATGACGAAAGTATCGACATCCTCCTCAGCCGCGCGTGCGACTGTGGACTGGGAGGCGTTGGAAGTGACGAGAACAAAGAGGGTGTCCTTCACCTGCTCTTTTTCCATGATCTGTTTTTGAACCTGAATCAGGTCGAGACTCGCGTTATTTCCGACCATGAAATCGGAGACAATGATCCTGGGCTTGTTCTTTTCCAGTTCATCCCTTGCTTCTTCAAGCGACCCGACCAGCGCCATCTGCTGGCGATTTGCTCCGAGTTTGGTCAAAGAGGCTGCCAGACTCACCCTTCCGCTTGAAACGGAATCGATGATCAGAATCTTGTTTTTGGACAGAAAATCCCGAAGGAGTTTCTCCGATTCCTTTGTGTCGTCTGCTGAAGCCATCTCAGGCGATCCCCTTGACCCGGTTGAAGAACAATAATATTTCTTCCTGGCGACGTTCAATTGCCTGTCTGATCTTCTTCAGACGCGGATACGATTCGGAATGAAGCGCAATTTTCACAATCACCCGGTCCGAGCCGTCATCATCAATCACCATCACGATGCCACGCAGATCAAAGTTCAGCGTGTCCTTCAGGTTCTCGGATTCGACTTCGATCTCAACCATTTCCTTTGGTGCGAGCAGGTCTTTCCTGACTCCGATCCAGAGCGCGAACTCCTGCTCCGAGTAGTTCAAAAGATCAATATCCACATCCTTCAGACGGGCGCGAATTCCGCAGTCTTTCATCGCCTCCGCCCCGAGTGGAATATCGAGTTCGGCCAGTTCATCCGCCGGGGCTCCGTCTAAATCTTCTTCAGCCTGCATGGAAGCAGGATTGGGCTCTTCAAAACTGGATGCTTGATCCTCTCCAAGCTGATTTTGCCAGAGGTCCGGGCGCTCCTCTTCGCGATCCGCGAGGTCCGGGGTCTCGTTCCCGTTTTCTGAGTTCAGGGAATGGTTGTTCCAGTCCCGATCATTCAGGTCTTTTGAATTTGAATTGTCGTTCCAGGGAATATTCGAGGCATCATCCGGGGAAATATAAGCAATTCCACCCTGCAGTTTTTCGAGCTCAAGATAATAATCGCGATCGAAAGTGTCCTTGATCTGATTAAAGAGTTCAATCCCGTACTTCGAATTGTCCGCAACACAAAGGTCCTGATCCGCATTCAGGTTGAACTTACGGTGAATGATTTTTCCAAACTCGACGAAAGCCATTTCTGGAATGTTTGAAACAAATCCCCAGCGGTGCATGGTCCAGCTGAACTCAGGTGGAGATCCGGAGTAAACCCAGGTGCCCGGTTTGGGATTAAAGGTTTCACCGAATTTCTCCGGGTTGTTCCGCCACACCCATTTCCAGATCTGTGGCTGGTCCGGGAACAGGGTATTGAATTCCTGGGTCTGAACCCATTTTCCGGCGGCGAGACTCGGGCCGATGATCTCGATCAACCACTTGCCCTTGAACTTCTTTGCGTAGACTTTTTTCCGGAAAAGCCAGAAATCATATTGAGAGTCCACCGGATCAACAATCAGGATTTTTATGCCTTTTTTAAAAGCACTGGATCGGCGAGTGGCGACAGTAGCGGAGGAATGATCGTCGCCCGACCCATAGGCCCGGACCTTCCGGTCATTCGAGCCCTCGTCCGTATTCCTGGATCCCGGTTTGTCGGTCACTGCGACGTCCTGGGTCTCTTCTCCCTCGGTTCCGCGAATGTATACGAGGTAACGCTTCATCTTGTAAAGAAAGGCTTTGGCGTTCACGTCGTAACGAAGCACTTCGTAAACACCGGAACGAACCAGGACTTCTTCGATCTTGTCCGTGTAGGTCTTGAGAATGACGACAACGAGGATTCTGCGCTCTTTGATCGCGCTCTTCACAACTGGAAGAAAACCGATCACATCCATCAGTTCTTCGCGATTGAAGATGCTTAATACAAACACCCCGCGTTTTCCCTCTTCCGCAAACTTCAGGAAGGTGTCGCGAGTCGCGTTGGTTTCATACGTGGCGTCGTCGATGGATTTTGGAATGAGTTTATAAACCTGGGAAAGCAAAGTGGGTGGACTCTTCGACTGCGAGAAGAGGATTACGGATTTGTCTGCGCTCTCGGCCATCCCTCTATTTTGAACCGAACTTGCGATAACTACAACTGTGCTGCGGGACATAAATTAAAGATTTATTGATCTTTTAATAAATGAACCTGTCACTCGTTTGGCGTTATGTTTTCCGAGTAAAAACGGGGGGTTTTTGTAACACTTTGTTACTAAATCAACAAAGTTCATGCCCGTAATAAAGTCACACTTTCACTAACTCAAGACAGTCAACAGGCGAAAAATCAGCCGGTTGGAGCAAGGCGAAGAACCCGGTTCTCCACATCAATCACAATCGCAGAACAGTCTTCACCCGGGAAGGTCTCGCCTTTGTTCAGTTTCGATTTGATCTGGAAACTCAGTTCATTGACGAGGGAAAAAGGCTCCTGCTCGAGCTTCTCCGAGAAGATCTTCTGAAGATGGAACTCACCCACTCCGCTCACAAAACCATCCGAGAGAAGAACCAGACGGTCCTTCGGATTGAGCGTAACCACGGTTTCCGCAGCATTGGCCGGAGCCTTGCTCTCGGTGATCGCCTCTCCGTGTTTCACGAGAGAGGTGCTTACTCCATCCTTTTCCACCTTGAAGGCCGCAATGGAACCGTAGAGCTGATAATGAAGCGAGAAATCCCGACGGTTGATGCGGCCGAAAAACACGCTGAAATGACCGCTTTCGCCCAGGGTTACTTTAAGTTCATTATAAATCGTCCGAACCCAGTCAGAAGTCGAAAGCTGGGCATCATTTGCAATCCGCGCGGAACTGGAAAGGATCATTCCGAGGAGAGCCGCTGAAATTCCATAAGTAGAGGAATCGACAAGAAGCAGGTTCACAAAGTCCCGCTTGTCGGATTCGAAAATGTCGAAATAATCCCCGCCCGGCTTGAGACCGCAGAGATGGCGGCTCATGACCTGGATTCCCTTGATGTTCTGGTGGCGTCTGGGTGTCTTTGACTGAAGGATGCGCTCCAGAGTCTGGTTCGCGTCGTTCATCGCCATCTCCGCTTCCACCACTTCCGTCATCAGCTGCTGCTGGGCAAGTCGATAATGGTGGTGACGATAAACACTTAGAACTTCCGCCATCCGGAACGGATAAACCAGAAGATCATCGGCATGCTTGAGATCGGCTGCATTTGGAAGAAAGTCGTTTTCCTGAATCACGAGAATCACGGATTTATCATCCCGATCGAGTCCCTGCGCCCATTCCTGCCAACCCTCGGTTGCGGCATCAATGAAGATCACTGGTGCGATCCCGGAATCAACTCCGGTAATATGACCACTCAGTGCTCCACCGAGCCCCTGTTTCAACACATTCAACTCCCGGATCCAGGTGGCGAGGGTCTCTGAATCGTCGTGAAGAATGCAGATATCCGTCTTCCGTTTTTCGTTGTTGCTCATTTTGACTTGTTCTCGCTTTCCCGGTCTCTCGTGTTTTTGTCCTGAAAATAAACTTTGTATTGAAGCGCAAAGCGCGTGTCCCAGTAGCTGATGGAGCTGAAAGGACTGGCTTCGTGGTAGTACGCAAGGTTGATTTCGCTTTGCTCGCTTTTGTAGCCGATTCCGCCGCTCAGCTGAGTCGAATTCACTCCGACCCGAAGCCCCACGTGCTCGTTCAAGTGGAAGTCGATCCCCGCATGGAATCGCTCCAGAAACGGCATGCTATAGCTCGAAGTGATGTCATCCATCTGGATGAACCAGTAAGATTTTGTCTGGCCTGAAATACGGACCATGAAATTGAACGCGGCATCCACGGAGGTCTGGAGATCATCCGGTTGCCCTTGAATGTTGTCGCCCTTCGGATAGATCGTTCCACTCGTGAAGTGCATTCCTCCGATGTTTCTTCCCACGAACGTGATCGTCGGAAGGTAGGTGAACGGAAAAATGATGCTTCCTGAAGCTGTGGTGGAGAACCCGTGCCCTGAGTCCACACCACTGGTGAAGTTTCCGGTCGAGGTGCTGGCAAATGAATTCGTGCCCGAAACCTGATTCACGTACTGGATGCTTGCACCCAGACGAATGACTCCGCGGGCAAGGGCGAGTCCGTATCCGACTGCGGGTACGAGTTCGTTGTCGGTCTGATAATGAACATTAGTGCCGTCCGAGTACGCGCGGGAACGATCCTGAATGAGGAGCCCCACTCCGAGCCCCCCCCAGGAGAGTGCGGTGAGGTTTCCGAAACCGGAAGCATAGGTATTGTTCTGATTTGCGTTCAGGCTTGAGACCATGCTCTTCAGTCCACTGACCCCGAGAGTGGAAACACCAACATCCCCGAGGGTGTTGGAACCCACGTCGAGATTCAGGTTCAGGATCTCTGCCTTGAAACGAGAGTTGCGGGCAAGAGCCGCCGGGTTGTTGAAAAGATCATTTCCCACTTCATCGGCCAAGGGTGCGGTAACGCTTCCCATCGACTCGCTGTAAGGACTGAGATAACGGACGGCTGGATAGTTCCAGGAATTGGCACGGGCAAACGGCGCGAGTGCCACCACTCCCGTTAGAACCAACCCGAATTGTGCGAAAATCTTCCGCATTTCCTCAATCCTTTCCCTCTTTCTTTTCGTCAAAAGGAGCCGAAAACTTTCTGGAAAGGACCGGGGCGGTAAACTTTACCGGGCAGATTTTGCCGCTTTTAAACCACTCTCATTGAAAAAGCGCGACAAAGTTCTGGCAGGTTCCTGTTTTATTCGTTTTGTGAGAAAATAGAAGGATGAAAATCCTATTCAATATGGAAGAACAGGTTCATCAATTTCGCATTCAAGGATCGATCGCCGAATCGGACCTCACCGTACTCCGGGAGAGTCTTTTCCGTTTCTTTGATTCCAACCCTGCTTACACGATTGTGGATCTGAGCGGCGCTGAAATGCAGATTCCCCACGCAAGACTTCACACCCTGATTCTCGAGATCAAAAGTCTCGCCTGCTCCAAAAATCTAAACCTCGTGGTTTCTGAAACTGCGAGCGAAGCCCGGGTTGCCCGCCAGTCCGTGCTCGAACTGGCCCTCAAACGCCAGGTGGAATCGCTTCAGGCAAAGCTTGAACTCCGGGAAAAAATCCGCAAGGACGCCGAAATCCTGCTCGCTGAAAACGCAAAGCTCAAGGAAACCGTTGCTGGCGAGATGGAAAAGCTCGAGACCCTGAAACAGGGATCCAACACGCTTTTCAGCCCGATTCTGGAAAAACTCTGGAGTGAAAAGTGAAATCAAAAATCCTCGTCATTGAGGACAACGCCGATACACGGCGTTTTCTTCAAGTCATGCTAAGCCGTGAATTCGACGTTTCACTCGCTGAAAACGGATCGCAGGGGTTTGACCTCGCGAAGTCCCTTCAACCCGAGCTGATCGTTCTCGACGTCGTCATGCCCACCATGAATGGATACGACACCTGCAAGAAATTAAAAGGTGATGCTGACACCAAGGCGATTCCCGTGATCTTCCTTTCCGGGAAAAACACGACCGCTGAAATCACCTACGGCCTCTCCATGGGTGCCGACGACTATCTTCCCAAACCTTTTGACCACAAGGAGCTGATGGCCCGGATCAAATCCCGCCTCACCCGCGCACAGGCCAATCCTTCCCCTAAAATCAAGGTGGGCAAGCTTGAGATCGACACCGTGAACCGGCTCGCGACCTTCGATGGTGAAATCATCGCCCTCACTCTGACTGAATACGATATTTTAAGACTGCTCGCAGCCCGCTTCGGTGTAGTGGTTTCCCGTGAGGAAATCATGAAGGAGATCTGGCGTGATTCTGCGACCGAGACCACCGATCGCACGATTGACGTTCACATCCGTTCGCTCCGCAAGAAGATCCCGGCCATGAACGCGCACATTCAGAGCGTTTACGGCGTGGGTTACAAATACAATCCCTGATTGATTCTACTTCTCTTCCGAGTCCAATCTGAAAAAGTTCACGTTCAGGCTGTAGACCGAGTCGTGCCCTGTCCCACTTTCGAACTTCAGAGCAAACTCCCTGCGAAACTTTGAAATGAACTGGTGGACTTCTTCCAGGTCTGACTTTCGAAAACGAAGCACTGTTTCTGAAAAACTACGGGTCTCCTTTGGCTGAGCCATTGCCGCTTCCCCCGCTTTTCCGATCATGACCTGGTGGAGTTCCCGGGTGGGAAGAACCGTGGTGGGTGAAAGTTCCACATAATCCTTCTTCACCAGCAACTGTCCGTTTTCCTGAATTTCAATAATCTCAAGTTTTTGCAAGGCTTCCAGAGTCTTCTCGGCCTCACTCCGGGTGATTCGCAGTTTTTTCGCGATCCAGGCCGGGTCCAGTGAGGCATCTTTCGTTTTGATCAGCTCCATGACTGCAAAGCCATACCATTTGCAAAAAACCTGGGTCTCTTCCTCATGGCCGAGAATATTGTAACGAGTGTCGAGCAGCGCAATCTTTTGTAAAATTTCTGCTCTTTTTTTGGAATCCTTGATCACATTCAGACTTGCAAGATGGGTGAAATATTCCTTCTCACTTTTACTCAAACCGATTTTTTCGCCGATTTTTTCGATCAACTTCGACGAGCCACCGGTACCGTCCGTCATCAGAGCGTGAAGGGTTGAGTGAGAAACCCCCAGATGTCTTGCATAAGCGCGCAAGGAGTAATTTTCTTTACGAATTCTTTTTTGAGCAAAATCCTGTACGAGGATTGCCACGAAGTCATTCATTCCCTGTGTTTTCATGAAATGAAGTTTGTCATATTTGCCTGATTTTTCCCACTAAAGATGCGTCTTTCAACCTGTCCAGTCCCACACCTGTCCTTCCAACCACTTTTTATCCCGAAAAACTTTATTCCCCTTGAGGTATCCATCACTTGCTTTAAAAATGGAAAGAAAAAGGATGCCGCATGAAATCCCGCAGAAATCTGATTTTTGGAATTTTTATCTGTGTGCTCTCATCCAGCGCATGCACCAAAGCTTCAAATAGCCCGGCCCCGACTCCCCGGACAATCTCCAGTGAAAACGAATCGGATCACATTCGCCAGCTCATGGATGCCCGACTCGGGCCCTGCATGCTGTCCACGGCAATTGCGGCAGTGAAGCTCAGTACCTGCATGCCGGAATTCACCCCGGAACAGAAGGTGGATGCGTTTATCGGAATCATGAATGCTGAAGCCGAAAGAGCGAACTTCCCCTGCTTCATCTATGGAGCAATTGCCTCCCTCGCCTGCAAGAGCAACGGAAGACCCCCGAAGGAAATGCTGATCCTTCTGGATGAAAGTTATGAAAAACTGACTGCTAAAGGATTTTATCCGAATGTCGGCACCGTTGCGGCTGCCGCTGAGATCGTTCAATAAGAACGGATTACTGCTGTCCACCAGCTGGCAGACGGGACGGTTCGAGAGGAACACTGTTCTTCACGACGCGGTCCCCTTCTTGAACTTCGATCTGAAAAGTCTTCTCAACGCTCAGGAGCTCATTTCTCACGACCACCTTGTAGTGGCCGACTGGAAGTTTTTCCTGATAGATCGGCGTCTTCAGCACAACCGGTTTGGAAGTGGCACCTTGGTTCCCTTGATCGAGATTGACGATGGTCACATCCGCAACTTCAGGCTGGGTGGAGAGTGTGAACGTTCCATAGATGGTCGGCTCAAGCTTCACATCGAGAGAATATTCAGTTCCGCTCAAATCTCCCGCTTTCACGGTGAACTCTTTTCTGTAAGTCACGAAGCCCGGGCGCTCAATCACCAGTTCAGTCAGGTCACCGACCGGAATCGCGTTTTCCGCAGCATTAAAATCAAAAGGAACCGAGTTGATCGTGATCTTCGCGGTCGAGAAATCACCATCCGGAAAGAGATGGAGTTTCAAGTTCGCGGTCTTGCCACCCGCAGCGGAAGTCGTATCAACCGGCAGATGGTTTGAAGCGATGCTTCTCGCTTCGTTTGAAACATTGGATTGTGGATTCGAGAAGTGCTGATAAGCGAAGAATCCGCCCACTGCAAGACCCGCAACGACTGCGAATTTCACCAGACCGCCAGCAGAAGAAGACTCTTCCTCCATGACCGGTATCGGACGAGTGATGTTCGTCGCCGTCCTTCGCGCTGCAGCCTGTGAACTGGCTCCAGACGGAATGCCGTTTTGAGTGGATTCACGGGGTTTCCCGACCGGAACCTTCATCTGATTCTGAGGGACCGTCGACTGGGTCGCGAGCACTGGCTTCCCACCAATTTCAAGATTATCGGCGCTCGTGAGCTGGGACTTGTCGAACTTGTTGCCCATGAAAGCAACCCGCGTGGATTCACGGGAGCCCTCTTTCGGAGGAGGAGCAGCAGCCGCTCCCGGCCCCTGAATCGCAACGGACGAGGCTGGACCGGAGTCCACCTTGCCGAGCGCGATCAGCTCTTCCGCGCGCGAGTTAAGCTGTTGCAACTGCTTGCGGTCTTGAACGATCAGTTCATGGAAAAGTTTTTTAACGAAACTCGAGAGATCGGATGGACCGAAATCGGAGTACTGAACCGCGAGAAGTTTTCTCAGTGCACGGGCGAATTCCTCACCGTTCTGGAAACGTTTTTTCGGATCGCGGGCAAGCGCCTGCATGACGATCGCATCCACTTCGGGTGGAACTTCCGGATTGATCGTAGAAGGCGGCTTCACGAAGGTGTTGCAGCTTTCGATCATTTTCAGAACCTGGAATTCATTATCCCCTTCCGCGACGAAAAGGCGTTTCCCGGTGAGAAGCTCCCAGAGCACGATTCCCAGCGCGAAGATGTCGGAACGTCCGTCGAGCACTTCGCCCATGACCTGTTCCGGAGAAAGATAAGAAAGTTTACCCTTGATCACGCCTGCACGGGTGGCTTCGCCATTGGTTGCGGCCTTGGCGATCCCGAAGTCGATGACCTTGATGTTTCCGTCGTAGGAAACGAGAATATTCTGCGGACTCACATCACGGTGAACGAGGCTGAGCGGCTCTCCCGTGATCCGGTCCTTGAAAGAATGCGCATAATTCAATCCCGCTGCAGCCTGTTCGATGATGTAACAGGAAGCCGGAATCGGAATGCGTTGTTGTTTTTGGGAAATCCGGGAAAGGACCTGACGAAGGTTTCTTCCGTCGACCAGTTCCATTGCAATGTATTGTTGTCCGCTCTCTTCGCCCGCATCGTAAATCTGAATGATGCATGGGTGGGAGAAACGCATGGTGATTTGCACCTCTGCGCGGAACATCTGAACAAATTCGTCGTTGTTGCTGTAAGCGCCTTGGATCCGCTTGATCACGATGAAGCGTCCGCTTTCATCCGTTGCGGCCATGCGAGCGCGGAAAATTTCGGCCATCCCGCCCTCGCCGATCCGGTCGAGCAGGAAGTATTTTCCAAATTTTTTGAGGACCGATTCGCTCATAAGGTTATATTACCCGTCAGTGTCTGATCGGTCGGATCGAGGTAAAACTTGAGCTGAATTCCGCCTTTAGTTCCTCAAGGAGCGAGGGCGGGCTTTACTTCGTCGGGTTTCCGGAATTTCACAGCAATTCCACGGAGTAAGATCTCGGCCTGCTCTCCGTCATCGGCACATTCCGGGGTGGGATATTCCTGCATTTTACCGTCCATCAGGAGGACAACGGAACGCACTTTGATGACCGCATCCGCTCCCGATTTTTTCGCTTCTTTCAGGAGTGAGCGGGCCGCTTTGTTGAAATAATTCCGGCAGAGACGAGGGTCATTCTGAGTCTGTTCCAGGGTTGGGTACTCGGCTTTCGCACGCACCCATCCGAGTACCTTGTAAGGTCGCCCTTGATCCTTGCCCGTTGGCTCTTCCGAATAAACGGAGGTTTCCGGATAAGTGAAAGTACCGTGCTTCTCTTCAGGCAGTCCCCCGCCCGAAGCACAGCTACTCAATAGAAGAATGAGTGTGAGATACCCAAAAGCGCGATTAAGGCTCGTTGTAGTTGTAGACATCGCCCTTGTAGTTGCGGAGGGTCCATTCTTTGCCTTCGTGCTTGATGAGATACTCAGGGAGAAGCGGAATCTTACCGCCGCCGCCCGGAGCATCGATCACGAAGTGAGGAACCGCCATACCCGAAGTCCAGCCGCGAAGTGCCTTGATGATTTCAAGACCCTTCTCCACCGGAGTACGGAAGTGAGAGATCCCCTGTGCGAGATCCGCCTGGAACATGTAGTAAGGACGAACACGCATCATGAGAAGCTTGTGGTTCAACTCCATCACGATTTTCGGATCGTCGTTGATGCCTTTGAGCAACACCATCTGGTTGTTGATCACACAACCCGCATCCGCGAGTTTCGCACAGGCATCAAAAGCTTCCTGCGTACACTCTTTCGGGTGATTGAAATGGGTGTGGATGAACACCGGCTGATATTTTTTGAGCATCTTGCAGAAGTCGTCCGTCACGCGTTGTGGAAGGGTCACGAGATTCCGGGTTCCGATACGGAACACTTCGATGTGATCCATCGCGCGCAAGCGGGAAAGGATGTACTCAATGCGGTCATCGGAGTTCGAGAGCGCGTCTCCACCGGAGATCACGACGTCACGGATGGCCTTCGTGCGCTCGATGTACGCGAGACCTTCTTCGAGGGTCTTTGCAGAAGTTGCAGAATCCGGGTCAGCCACTTTACGTTTGCGGGTACAGTGACGGCAGTACATCGCACAGTTGTGGGTGGTGTAGAACAAAACGCGGTCCGGGTAACGGTGAGTGACGCCTGGAACCGGCATGTCACGTTCTTCCCCGAGTGGATCTTCGAGATCTTCTGGCGCGATATGGAGCTCGCCTTTTCCGGGAACGGATTGAAGGCGGATTGGACAGTTCGGATCGTCCTTGTCCATGAGGGATGCATAGTAAGGCGTGATCCCCATGTTGAACATTTCGTGAGACTGGGCGAAAGCCATGCGCTCGTCATCGGTCGGGTTGATCACCTTCTCGAGTTGCTCCATGGTTTTGAGACGCTTCTGCTGTTGCCAGATCCAGTTGTTCCAGTCCTTGTCGGTTGTTTCCTTCCAAAGGTCTGGTCTTGGAGCCGGGGAGAAACGGCGTTCACGCACTGTATTCACTGTTTTAATATCGTATGCCATGCCCCCTAACTTACCAGAAGGGGCCTCTGATTTCCAGAGGCGAAACGCCCCAGGTCAAAGATCAATAAACCCGATATAATTATCTTTCATTTACATAACTTTAAAGCCGGGCTTTAAACTGTTTTAACCTGGAAAAGCATGACATTTTGCATTGTTGCCAATACCTGACAAAACAAGTTTACGGAAGCCCGTACTGCTTCCTTTTACGCCAGAGTGTGACCGTCGTGATCCCGAGAATCTCTGCCGCCCGCTCCTGATTCGGCTCCACTGCAAGCACGTTCTCAATCTGATCTCGCTCAAGCTCATCGAGCGTTCGAAGCTGAAATGAGCCTTTCTGCGGAACCGGTTTCGGGCGCGTGATGGATTCGGGAAGATCAGATAGCGCAATCGAAGGGACTGCAGAATCAGAAAGAAGAACTGCACGCTCCATTGAGTTCCGAAGCTCCCGGATGTTTCCAGGCCACGAATAGGTTTGGAATACCTTCTCCACTTCGGGAGAAAGGGTCTTCGCCGGACTGACTCCGGCACGAGCGGAAAACTCCCGAAGGAAACGGGTCGCAAGAAGCGGAAGATCCTCCCGTCGCAGACGCAGGGGAACGAGAGTGCATTCAAACACATTCAGGCGATAAAACAAATCCTCACGGAAAGAATGATCTGCGACCGCCTCACTGAGATCCTTGTTCGTCGCCGCGATCACGCGCACGTTCAATTCAATCAGATGGGTGGACCCCACCCGCTCGATCACCCGCTCCTGAAGAAACCGAAGCAGGCGGGTCTGAGCCGACGGAGACAATTCTCCCACTTCGTCAATGAACAAAGTTCCATTTTGAGCAGCCTCAATCCGGCCTATATGATCGGTATTGGCTCCGGTGAACGCGCCCTTCACATGACCGAACAGTTCAGACTCAAGAATGGATTCCGTCAGAGTCCCGCAGTTCATCACGATGAAGGGGGAATTCATTCTCCGGGAACTTTCGTGCATCACCCGGGCAAGCTCCGTCTTTCCAGTTCCACTCTCTCCCGTCAGAAGAACCGTCGCATCCGAAGGCGCCACCCGATCCACGAACTCTTCGAGGCGCTTGATCGCAGGCGAGACCATTCCTTCAAAGAAAGATTCCTTGCGCCCTTCTCCCTTCAGCTTCCGGTTTTCCTTTTTCAGATCAACGATTGTCCTGACCTTGGCAATCAGGTGCTGAAGCTGCGGCTGGGTGAAAGGCTTTGGCAGATAATCGAAGGCGCCGGCCTGAATCGCGGTCACCGCGTTTTCAAAAGAAGCATAAGCCGTCATCACCGCGATGACCGGTGGACGGCGGAAAGACTTCGCGGCCCGGATCAGATCCACCCCGCTTTTCCCGCTCATTTTGAAATCAGTCAGGACAAAATCGAATTCATTTTTTTCAAGCTTTCTGAGTGCTTCTTCGGCGCTATCCGCGGTTTCAACCGCGTAGCCCTGGGTACTCAGACTCACCTTCAGGGTTTTCCGAATGTTCTGATCGTCGTCGACGATCAGGATCTTGAAATCATCCATGATTATTTTCTCCTCTCGGAAGCTGGATCTTGAACCGGGAGCCGTGCGGCAACACCTGCTCGTACCGGATTTTGCCGTCGTGGGCCTCGACGACTTCGCGGGCGATGGTCAGGCCGATCCCGAACAGTCCCCGCGCACCGGACCCCGTCGTCATCGGGCTCTGATAAAACGGCTCGAAGATCCGGTCCTGCTCCGCTTCCGGAATTCCAGGCCCTTCGTCCTCAATCTGGAGATCAATCCAACCTTCGTTCTCACGGAGCGTGATCATCACCTTCCCCTGATTCGGGGAAAAACGAACTGCATTTCCAAGAATGTTCGAAATCACCCAGGGAAACTTCACCTGATCAACCGTCGCCTTCACCCCGTCCGGGCTTTCGTTTTGAAACAGGATCGTCACTCCCCGGTCCCTGGCCACCACTGTGAATGGCTTGATCCATTCCGGAAGGACCTTTTCGAGTGAAACCGTTTCCAGTTTCAGTTTCATGATTTTCGACTGACTCTGGGTGATCTGGACGAACTCCTGGGCTACGCCCCGGATCCGTTCCACATCCTCCGAGATGGTGTCTACCAGAATCTGAAAGTGTTCGGGAAGCATCTTTCTCTGCTGCACCAGGATCTCGGATGCTGTTCCCAGCGACTGCAGCGGAGTTTTCAGTTCGTGCGACAAAAGATCGATGAACTCGGCCCGGAACTTCTCGCGTTGTTTTTTCTCCGTGATGTCATGCAGGAGATAAAGAATTCCCGGTTTCTTGAAATCAGCGCCAATCCGGCGCGAGCGCGCTGAAAAAACGCTGTTCCCGTTCTTCCAGGCCAAATCCAGTTGCGAACCCTCGGCCATGTCCATCCGGAGCGTTCCGCGAAGTTTTACATAATTCTCTGCGGCCGTCCCTAGATCGGTCCATCGCTTGCCTTGAATCTGGGAACGCTTCAGGCCTACGAGATCGGAAAGACATTGGTTGCAATGGGAAACGATTCCATTTTCATCCAGAACGAGGAGCGCATCCTCGACGGATTCGAGCAGAGTTTCAAGTTTGTCCTTCTGCTGCAGGACTTCCGCCACATTCATCTGTTCGACTTCGGAAAGATACTGCCACAGGCGCTGGAGTTCGGTGGTCAGAATCAGGAGTTCGAGGGTCGGCGGTTTGGGAAGAATCAGCGGCTCGCTGAATTTCGACCGACGGTGAAGCGCCTCAACGATATTTTTGAGTGGTTCAGAAAGTTTGTGAGCCAGGCCATCTGCAATGAAGATCGCGAGAATGAGACTGAGTCCGAAGTAGATCAGGGAGGCGATCATCACCTTGCGACTCAACTGCTCGTTTGCGTTCGCGGCGCGAAACATTCCCCGTTCGTTCACGCTGACCAGATCCGACAGGTCCACATTCATCTCGTTGAAGCGGCTCACTTCAAGGTGCCCGAGGGATCCCTTCGCCGCCTCATAATGAGTGCTGATCCGGTTGACGATTTCCTTCTCTCCCGTTTCCGTCACGTTCGATTCGGCAAAACGAAGTGCCTTTTCAAAGTTCTCCGGTGCATCCCTGTTCGTAATCACATAGTTCGGGAACTGGGCTGAAAACCACGCCCGCTGCATTTCATGTGCGGCAGAAATGGAATCATAATTCACGTGCAGGAGCTTCGGCGTGGTCTTGCTTGCAATATTGACACTGATCACGAGCCCGAGTCCGAGACCGGCGTATAAACCCGCCATGAGCGAGATTCCGCCGAGGACTTTTCTCCGGAAAGTGGGTAGAGCGATCATCTTTCCCCTCCACCGGTCGTCACCACATGGACATCGATTCCAACCGAATCATGAATGAACTCCATGACGAGGGATCCTCTCACTCGATCCATCAGCGGAGAGCGCCTCGATTTACCGAACACAGCATGACGAACATGATGAGTGGTCGCGAAACTCACCAAAGCTTCCACCACATTGTCCGCCTTGATCGTCACGATCTCGGCCCCGAGATCATTTGCAAGCTTCAGATTCTTCTGCAGCTTGCGCTGAAGGTCCGAATCGATATGGGTTGGCGACTCGTTGGATTTTTGAATGTAAACGGCGTAACAGCGGGTGGAGAGCTGGACGGCAAGCTTGGTCGCCTTCCGAAGCAGAATCTCCGCGTGGGAAGGATCCGAACTTACGGCGACCATGACCGCCTCCTGGGCAAGGTCATTTGCATCCTGACTCAACAATCCCTGGGTTTCGATTTTCCGAAGCTGATCCCCCGCAACTTCACGCAAGGCCATCTCGCGCAAAAATGAGAGGTTTTCATAGGTGAAAAAATTTTGAAGCGCCTGATCGATCCGGGAACGGTCGTAAATCTTTCCCTTCCGGATTCGCTCGCGCAGCTCCTCCATCGTCACGTCGACGAGCACAATCTGATCCGCCCGTCTCAGAAGACGATCCGGGATGCGTTCCTGAACCGAGGTGCGGCTGGCAATTGTAACTTTTTCCGCCACCGATTCCAGATGCTGGACGTTCAGAGTGGTGATGACATTGATTCCCTGTTCGAGAATTTCAAAAACATCCTGATACCGCTTTTCATGTTTTGCACCGGCAACATTGGAATGCGCAAGCTCGTCGACCAGCGCGATTTCCGGAGCACGACGGATGATCGCATTCACATCCATCTCCGGAAACAATCGGCCACCCCGGTCAAACTGAAGCGGCTTGACGGCCTCAAGACCGGAAAGCAAGGCGATCGTGTCCGGACGAGCATGAGGCTCGACGTAGCCAATGACCACGTCGAGCCCGGAAGATTTCAGACGTTGCCCCTCTTGCAGCATCTCGTAAGTCTTGCCTACACCGGCTGCATAACCGAGATACACTTTGAGTGATCCCTGCTTTCGCCGTTCGATGATCTGCTTGAACTCCGGGGTTTCCGCCATTTCTCTCACCTTATCATCAAATCGCTCGAATGGATCAGATCCGGACCATGAACGCCGCGGTCAGTCGATCCTCGCTTTGAGCCAGATCCGGCGCCCAGCCAGGAACCAGGGAGCCCGGAGAACCTTGGTTTCCCCCCGGAGGGGTCACGCCACCGTGTCCGGTGAAGTACGGCACACTCGCCCATCGATGACAGAACTCCAATCGGAACGTGACGTTCCGGGTGGGCATGTAATCCGCAGTAATCTGATAGTCCAAAGCGTCGAACTTATCACCCGGATTCTGAGTGAAATAGGAAGGAGCACCCGAACTCGCCGTTGCGCCGTTGATCGGCGGCAGGAGAACGAGGTAACGCCCCGGGTTCCGGATGGCTCCGCCCCCGAGAGTCAGACCATAGTGATCTTGAAGAAACCACAAGCGGTTGTAGGCCATGAATCCAAGAAAGTACTGGCTAGCGCAATTCACGCCACCGCCCATTTCACAACCCGCGTCGATTGTAAGCGAAGCGGCTGCCTTGCTGAGAGTCTTCGACTGGTTCTCATAATACTTCACCATCACGCTATCATCCGTGTGAACGCGTTTTCGAAATGGATTTCCGAGAGTATCGGATCCGTAGTACTGGTTTCCTAAAACAGAAAGCGAATCGGATGGTCTCCAGAGAATCTGTCCTCCGACACCTGGCTGCCCGGTGAAGTTTCCGTAAGACTGCCATCCATTGATCAACCACGGTTCGATTTTCAAGTGCTCGTTCGGAAATATCTGGACTCGCATCCCGTTGAAGAACCAAGGCGTGTTCGAAGACACGAACGAAGGCTGATAAGTCCAGTTGTCGAAGTTGTAGTAACTCCAGAGTCCGATGTACGACATGAAGAGTCCGGCCTGTACATTGATCCCGTTCCAGACATCAAAGTGATAGCTGCCGTAGGCTTCGGAAATATAGCGATAGCCGTTTGCCAGATCCCATTGCCCGCGGGATGGACTCGCATCATTCCGGGGTGTGGTTACCGAATACATCCCGAACTGGGTCATGATCCGGACACCAATGTTCTGATACTTGAAATCACCCCCGAGTCCGATCTGAGTGACCTGAAATTCACCCGAACGGAACACTTCGCTTGAGCCCGAAACCGTATCGTCAATCGGGTGATTGAACTCATAGTGAAAAGCGGTATCGACTCTGATCTCCGGAATGAAGTACTTCGTCGCCAGCGGATTATCCGGTGGAGCGTAACTCCCTGGAGCCCAGGAGAAATCTCCAAAGGCAAAAGGTTCATTTTCGGCCGGTTTTGTTCCATCCGGTAAAAGCGGGGTCGGTGTCGAACTGGTTGTCGCAGTCTGAGCCTGCGCCGTTCCACAGAACAGCATCAGGATCAGAAACCAAGTCATTCTCATTGTTTTCTCCTATCCAGTTCCAGATTCAACTCCAGAACATTTACAGTTTTTTCTCCCAGAAAACCCAAGACCGGTGCTTGTGCGTGATCTTCAATGATCAACCGCAAAGATTCCACCGATATCCCACGCGCTCTGGAAACGCGGGGAATTTGTACTTCAATTGCTTCCACTGAAACTTCGGGGTCAAGACCGCTTCCCGAAGCCATGACGAGTTCATTCGGGATCTCGCCTTTTTTCAAATCTGGATTTTCCTTGATCAGGGCATCGATCCGTCCGTTCAAGGTCTCCATGAATTTCGGATTGCTCGCCGCAAGGTTTGAACCCGAGGAATTGGAGGCATCATAGCCTGCATCTCCGGCAGCCGATGGGCGTCCATGAAAATACTCCGGTTTCGCAAACCCTTGACCGATCAAATGCGAGCCGATCACCTGCCCCGCATTGTTCCGGATGAGACTTCCTTCAGCCTTGTCCTTGAAAAAGACATAGCCCACACCCGTCACCACCAGCGGGTAGACCCCGCAGAGAACCACACTCAGAATCAAAGTCACTAAAGTTGATTGCCACAGTACTTTCAGCATAATGCCTCCTTAAACCCACCCAAGCCCGTTGATCGCGAGGTCGATGAGTTTGATTCCGATGAACGGTACGATCACTCCACCGAAACCGTATACAAAAACGTTCTTTTGAAGAATCTTCGTCGGCGATTGCGGACGGTATTGCACGCCTTTCAATGAAAGAGGGATCAACAGGATGATGATGATCGCGTTGAAGATCACAGCGGACAAGACCGCGCTCTCCGGACTTTGAAGTCCCATGATGTTCAGAACCTTGAATCCAGGAATGCTGGCCGCAAAAATCGCCGGAAGAATCGCAAAGTACTTCGCAACGTCATTTGCAATACTGAATGTAGTGAGAGACCCGCGGGTGATCAGGAGCTGTTTTCCGATCTCCACGATTTCAATCACCTTGGTCGGATCCGAATCCAGATCAATCATGTTCCCGGCTTCGCGAGCCGCCTGGGTTCCGGTGTTCATCACAAGCCCTACATCAGACTGAGCGAGTGCTGGAGCATCGTTCGTTCCGTCACCGGACATCGCGACCATTCTGCCCTCTTTCTGATACTTCCGGATGAGGGCGAGCTTGTCTTCCGGTTTTGCTTCGGCAAGGAAATCATCCACTCCCGCTTCCTGCGCGATCGCAGCTGCGGTGAGGCGATTGTCTCCGGTGATCATGATCGTCCGGATTCCCATGGCACGAATACGGGCAAAGCGGTCAGCGATTCCAGGCTTCACCACGTCCTTCAGGTGAATCACTCCCATTGCCACTCCGTCTTTCGCCACGAGCAACGGCGTTCCGCCGGAGCGGCTGACTTTCTGAACTGCTTCCTCAAGATCCGCGGGGACCGTTCCATTTTTTTCTTTTTTCACCCAGGCTTTGAGTGCATCGATCGAACCTTTGCGGATCGAGGTTCCATTGAAGTCCACTCCCGACATCCGGGTTTCAGCCGTGAAGGGAACCGCGAGCGCTCCTTCTGGAAGCTTTGGAACCGGCATCCCCATCCGGCTCGCAAGCGTCAGTACCGATCTTCCTTCCGGAGTTTCGTCCGCACCCGAAGCCAGAACAGACGCTTCCACGATCTCGTTCAGGGTGATTCCAATCGCTGGAATGAACTCACTCGCCATCCGGTTTCCGATGGTGATGGTTCCAGTCTTGTCGAGCAGAAGAATGTCAACGTCACCGGCTGCTTCCACCGCGCGTCCGGACATCGCCAGAACGTTCCTCTGAACGAGACGATCCATTCCCGCAATCCCGATCGCAGAAAGCAATCCGCCAATGGTGGTCGGAATCAGACACACAAGCAGGGAAACCAGGATGGCAACCGAAACCGGAGTGTTCGCGAACGCTGCAAACGGTTTCAGGGTCACAGTGGCAAGCAGGAAAACAAGAGTGAGTCCTGAGAGCAGAATATTAAGTGCAATCTCGTTCGGCGTCTTCTGGCGTACCGCTCCTTCCACAAGCGCAATCATGCGATCAAGAAAGGACTCGCCTGGATTCGTCGTGATCTGAATGACGATCTGATCGGAGAGAACCTGAGTTCCTCCGGTTACAGCACTCCGGTCTCCACCCGATTCGCGAATGACCGGTGCGGACTCGCCTGTGATTGCGGACTCGTCCACGGAGGCAACCCCTTCCACCACGGTCCCGTCTAACGGAATCGCTTCACCTGCGGAAACATAAACCAGATCCCCTTTCTTCAATGCTGAAGAGAGGACGACTTTGACTTCGCCGTTCACCTTGAGACGCGCCTGCGTCTCCGTGCGAGCCTTTTTCAGATTTTCCGCCTGCGCCTTTCCCCGTCCTTCTGCCATTGCCTCCGCAAAGTTTGCAAAGAGCACGGTGAACCAGAGCCAGAGAGTGATCTGACCACTGAAGTGCGCGGCCGCGTAATCATGCTTGACCAAGTCAGCGAAGAACTCCCAGGTCGTCACGACACTTCCGATTTCCACGACGAACATCACCGGGTTCTTTGCGATCTTCCGCGGATCGAGTTTCTTCACTGAATCAATCAGTGCGGGTTTGATGAGTTTGCTGTTCCAGAGAGAGGAAGACTGTTTTGCCATATGAATACCCTCTTATTTCAATTGTTCCGCAACCGGTCCAAGTGTCAGGACCGGGAAGAATGTCAGTGCGCCTACCAGCAGAATCACGCCGAGCAGAAGCCCGATGAAGATCGGCCCATGCACCGGAAACGATGCCTCGCCGCTTGGATGGATCTTCTTCCGGACGAGCGATCCAGCGACAGCCAGCATCGGAATCATCATGAAGAAGCGTCCGAAGAACATCGCGATGGCCAGAGTCAGGTTCCAGAAAGGAACGTTCGCACTCAGGCCAGCGAATGCACTTCCGTTATTTGCAGTCGCTGAAGTATAAGCATAAAGAATTTCGGTAAAGCCGTGCGAACCGGGGTTGTTCATCCCGGCCGTTCCCCGGGCATCGAGCACGCCCCAGGAGGTAAGTCCCAGAATCAGGAGAGCCATCGTGATCATGGAGAGCATCACGTACTTCACTTCCCGCCCCCCGATCTTCTTGCCGAGATATTCGGGTGTTCTTCCCACCATGAGACCCGCAATGAAAACCGTGAGCAGGATGAAACTCATCATGCCGTACAAGCCGGCCCCCACTCCTCCGAACACGATTTCTCCGAGCTTCATGTTCAAAAGCGGAATGAAACCACCCATCGGCGTGAAGCTGTCATGCATGGCATTGACGGCGCCACAGGATGCATCCGTGGTGACGGTGGCGAACATCGCTGAATCGAAGATCCCGAAGCGGGACTCTTTCCCTTCCCACATCTGACCGGTCTTGCAGCCGGCCGCGGCCACACTGTCCACGCCCTGATATTCGAAGTGAGCACACACCAAAGTTCCCCCGACAAAAAGAATCGCCATGACTATCCAGACACTCCAACCATGTCTCAAGGATCGTGTTTTCCGTCCGAGGAGGTAAACGAGCGCGCTTGGAATGATGAAGATCGCAAGCATCTGAAGGAAGTTCGAAATTGCGTTCGGATTTTCATAAGGATGAGCGGCATTGGCGTTAAAAAAACCTCCGCCATTGGTCCCCAGCATCTTGATCGCAACCTGGGACGCGACCGGTCCCTGAGCGATCACCTGTTTCGCGCCTTCGATTGTGGTTGCCTCAACGTACGGGTGGAAATTCTGGATCATGCCCTGGGAAATCAGGATCACCGCCAGAACGATCGACATCGGGAGAAAAACATAGAGAATCCCCCGGACAAAATCCGCCCAGAAGTTTCCGATCCCGGTTCCTTCCTTGCGGCTGATTCCGCGAATCAAGGCTACTGCGACCGCGACTCCGACCGCAGCGGACGTAAAGTTGTGAAACGTCAACGCCACCATCTGTGAGAAATAGCTCATCGTGCTCTCACCACCATAGGATTGCCAGTTGGTGTTGGTGAGGAAGCTCACCGCTGTATTCAGGGCGAGGTGCGGAGGCAGAACTCCAAATCCGGCCGGGTTGAGCGGGAGAATATTTTGAATTCTCAGAATGACATAGGTGAAGAGAAATCCGACAACGCTCACCCCAAGGAGGGCGAAAGCGTAACGGGTCCAGTGTTGGTCTTCTTCCGGATCCACACCGAGCACGCGGTAGATGAACCGTTCAAACGGTCCGAAAATACGGCCAAGCCAGGGAGCATTCCCTTCGTAGACATGATCCAGGTAAATGCCCAGCGGTTTTGCGCTCAAGACGAGGATGGTCAGAAACATCCCCAATTCGATCCAGTTACGGGTGTTCATAAGTGCCTCTTAGAATTTTTCCGGAAAAAGAAGTGAGTAAAGCAGGTAGATGAAAACAAGACCTGAAAGAATCAAAAGTATCATACGCAGCGCCCCCTTATTTCAACCGCTCGCACGCGTAGACAAAGCCAGCCGCCAGCGCAAAACCCAAAACAGTAAATCCTGCGTTCATCAGATCCGTCATAAATTTCCCTTAATATTGGATTAAGCAAGCCTTGGGCCAAGCTCTTACGAAAGCGGTCATAAAAAAGGGTAAGTACTCTCATCGACTTAAAGGCGTGCGTCATCCTCGGATTCAATCGGGAAGACTGAAAATGATAAAGTTTGTAAGGTCGATCTTACAAAATGTAATGTCGTTATATTTGATTTCAGCGATTGAAAAGATGAAAGGTCAAGAAAGACGCAAGCCAGGCAAAAGCAAAAAGATACACAAGCATCAGCATCATGTAACCGGTGCTTTGCAGCTCGCGTCTTGCGGTTGCAAGGGTCGACATGCACATTGGGGCAAAAATAAACCAGACAATGAGACTGAGTCCCGTGGCAACACTCCACTCTTTCCGGATCACTTCACTCAGCTTCTGAGTGTCGGAAACACCATCGTTCTCCTGAACCGCGTAGACGGTGGAGAGAGTTGCAACCATCACTTCACGAGCCGCAAAGCTCGGGATGAGAGCCATTCCAATTTTCCAGTCAAATCCCAGTGGCTTGATCGCAGGCTCCATTGCATGCCCGATTTTTGCGGCATAACTCTGCTCGATCGGATTCGGAGTTCCTTCCGGAGCTCTCGGGAAAGTAACGAGCCCCCAGATCACTACAGAGAGCACAAGGATCACGGTCCCCACCCGCTTCAGGAATAACTTCGTCCGGTAAAGGAGTCCCTTGAAAAGACTTGAAAGTGCCGGCCACTTGTACGATGGAAGCTCGATCAAAAGTGGCGGGCGCTTTCCCTTGAAGAGAAAGCGTTTGAAAATCCCGCCCATGAGAAGAGCAAAAAGAATCCCCGCAAGATAGAGACCGAGCATCACGAGTCCCTGGAGTTTGACTCCGAGGAACACGGGCACATTCGGTACAAACGCTGCGATCAGAAGTGTATAAACCGGAATCCGCGCAGAGCAGGTGGTGAGTGGAATGATGAGAGTCGTGATGATCCGGTCTTTGCGGTTTTCGATCGTCCGGGTTGCCATGATGCCAGGAACGGCACAGGCGTAACTTGAAAGAAGCGGAAGGAATGCGCGTCCGTGGAGCCCCACCTTCCCCATCCAGTAGTCGAGCAAAAATACAGCTCGCGCCATGAAGCCAAAATCTTCGAGAAAAAGAATCAGGCCAAAGAGAATCAGAATTTGAGGGAGGAATACGAGAGTCGCCCCTACTCCGGCAATCACACCATCCGCAAGGAGGCTCTTCAACATTGCTGGCATCGCGGTCGCATTTACTGACGTCGCAAGCCACTTGAAGAATCCATCAATCAGGTCCATTGGATAATGAGCCAGATTGAACATGAGCTGAAAGGTCATTCCGAGCACGAAGATCAAAATCAAAGATCCCCACAGCGGATGCAGGATCAAATGATCAATGCGCTCACTCCGCGCGTCTGTTTTCCCCTTTTTCAGAAGAACCCGTTTCAAAAACTCATCGGATTTTTTATAGAACGACAGAATCTGCATCGAGACATCGCGCCCGGACATCTCCGCGCTCTTTTCTCCGAGGAAGGCATCCTTCGCCCGCTTCTGGTTCGCAATTGCGCACTCCAGTGCTACGGTCAGTTCTTTCAATCCTTTTTTCTTCGTTGCAACTGTCGGAATGACGGGAACACCCATGGCAGCCGCAAACTGAACGAGATCAAATTCAAATCCGCGTTCACCCGCAAGGTCCACCATGTTCAAAGCGACAACCGCGGGAATCGTGATCTGATCCAGCACCTCGATTAGAAAACGAACCGCGCGTTGGGGCTGGGTGGAATCGATCACCAGGATCATTCCATCAAATGAATGACTTTCGAGTGCGCGTCTGAGTACACCCTCATCTTCCGTGTAAGGACGGAGACTGTAAGCGCCAGGAAGATCGATCAGAGTTGCGGGTTCACCATTCGGAAGAATGAAATCCGCTTCGGCACTCTCGACAGTGACACCACTGTAGTTGGCCACGCGCTGCTGGGAGCGGGTCAGGCGGTTAAACATCGCCGTCTTCCCCGCATTCGGGGTGCCTACCAAGGCGATGCGTTTGCGGGTCATGGCTTGATTTTCCGGACCTGAATCAGATTTGCCTCTTCGCGTCTCATCGCGTAAACGGCGTCTTTTACCCGGATGCTGACCGGGTCACGCGACACCGGAGCCTCTTTCAGGAGGTCCACTCGTTCGCCAACCAGGAATCCGATTTCAAATAAACGATGGAGATAGTTCTGCAGATCGTCTTCGACACAGAAACCAATGATCTCAGCACATTCCCCTGGCTTCAGGTCACCTAAACGTGCGGGTACTTCGCTGTTGAGAATCATTCTCATTTTATACTCTGAATCTAGCCTTGGGTCAAGATTGTGCTATCCTACCCTAATCATGGGAAAACTAGTCATTGTCCGTCACGGTGAAAGTCAGTGGAACCTCGAAAACCGCTTCACGGGTTGGGTGGATGTAGACCTGACTCCAAAGGGTACCGAAGAGGCGATTGCAGCAGGTCTCCTGCTCAAAAAGCTCGGCCTCGAATTCCACGAGACCTACACTTCCCTCCTGAAGCGTGCGATCAAAACTCACTTCCACGTGGTTTCTTCGATGGACCGCATCTGGTATTCCGTTACCCGCACGTATCGCCTGAATGAACGTCACTACGGTGGACTCCAGGGCCTGAACAAGAAGGAAACGGCAGACAAGTACGGCGACGAACAAGTGAAGATCTGGCGCCGTTCTTACGACGTCCTTCCTCCAATCCTTTCCGCTGAATCAGACATGAACCCGAAATTCGATCTCCGCTACCAGGGCCTTGGCCCCGATGCAACCCCGCTTGCGGAGTCCCTCGCCACCACCATTGATCGCGTGATGCCACTCTGGAACACCGA
>OUNO011323101.1_pt1 | contig 39339 bp, 39 predicted proteins | sample 1779811 | NCBI WGS metagenome assembly OUNO01 (sample SAMEA3914804, study PRJEB12502) | metagenome | biome: forest; material: soil | place: Canada | collected 2010-06-25 | depth 0.3 m
AGAGCTTAAGGCTTCTTGAAACCGATTTGTTCGCGAATGAGATAAAGCGGGCGGCGTTTCACTTCTTCGTGAATGCGACCAATGTATTCGCCGAGCATCCCCATGACGACGAGTTGAACTCCGCCTAAGAATGAAACGAGAACGAAGATCGATGCCCAGCCTTGAACCGTCTGGCCGCGGAAATAACCAATCACTGCGTAGAGGGCTCCGAGAATCGAACCGAGCGCGATCCATGCACCTGCGGAAAGAACGAGACGAAGCGGAACGTAGGAGAAGCTTAAGATTCCGTCTGCTGCAAGCTTCATCATTTTCTTCAGAGGATAATGAGTCTCACCCGCAAAACGTTCTGCACGTTCGAACTCCACTCCGATCTGACGGAAGCCGATCCAGGTGAACATCCCGCGCACAAAACGGTGACCTTCGCGCAGGGACAGGAAGGCATCCAATGCCTTGCGATCCACAAGACGGAAGTCTCCGGTATCGAGAGGAATGTCGATCTGGCTCAAGCGTTTGAGCAGACGGTAGTAAATTTTTGCGGTGAGCTTTTTGAAGAAGCTTTCGCCCTGGCGGGATTTTCTTACCGCGTAAACAACTTCGTAGCCTTCTTTCCATTTCTGGATGAGGCTGAAGACGACTTCAGGCGGGTCTTGGAGATCCGCATCGAGAATAATGATAGCGTCACCCGACGTGTGATCCATCCCAGCGGTGATGGCAATTTGGTGACCGAAGTTCCTTGAGAACTCGAGACACTTGAAGCGATCATCTTCCGCACAGATCTTTCGAATAATATCCAGGCTTCCATCGCGACTCCCATCGTTCACCAGGACCACTTCGGCTACCCCATCCAGTCCATTCAGGATCGGAAGAAGACGGCGACGCAGTTCGGGCAGGCTTTCAGCCTCGTTATAGATCGGGATTACGAATGAGTAGGTCATGAAAAAAACTTACTTCAAACCGGGTTGAAAATAAAGAATTCATGACGTTCGTCGCCCATAATACCCGCCTCGCAGAACGAGGCTGTAAAAACCGGTTACGGTCCACTGTTCAAACTATCTGCAACCGCGGCACTTTCGTGAATCACGCGGTCTCCGAGCTGAATGTCGGAGTCGACATACCCGAGCATCCGGAGGTTGTGGGTGTCTCCATAATACCTGGAGGTATTTTGCACGTTTGCGGTTGTGGTCATGCCCCTCGGAAGGGGAAGGCCCAATGCCCGTGAGGTGATTACTTTCACCATCGTGGCACTATGACAGGACAGGCAATCGATGGTGCCCGGAAGATTCAGTTTCGGGTTTTCAATCCGGACCGCACGATTGAGGTAAGTCTGAGCGGTTTGAGTGCCGGATTTTGGATCGGTCACGACATTCGAGTTTTTCAAAATCGCGAACAACTGATCTCCCTGTTCTGCCGGGTCGAGCGCACCGGTTGAACTGACATAGGCACAAGACGCGTGTTGTGAGCTATGAATGTCGGTTGTGGAGAAGTATTGGAGAGCTCTCGCGGCGATGTCGGCACTTGTTCCCGTGGTGAGGTCCAGACTCAAACCCCCTGGGTTTTTGATCCGCTGTTGCCCTGTCTGGTTATTGAAGATCTGCACCGGAGTGAAAGTTTTTCCATCGAAGTTGTTACTGAACATCGTCCACCCAAGCTCGAAGGCGCCGATGGTCGCAATCGCGATGCGGCTCAGGTGTTTCAGATCGACGTAACCGAGCAGAGTCTGTTTGAAAGCTTTTTGAAACTCAGTCGCACCCGTCTTCGAGAATCCGGGATGCAGGCTGAGTGGAAGATGGCTGGTGTTCACCTTGTACTCACCTTTGATCAACTGAAGTTGACCGAGAAGAGCATTGAATTCGTTTTCGCTGAGGTCGTAGAAGGTGTGAACGGTGGCATCAACCGTTATAGGTTGATTGTCCGCCCAATGATCGACCGGCTGCCACACCATTCGGATCTGATGACGGCAGGCATCTGCAAAGTGGTCTCGGAAGCAGGGGTCGATTCGCACGCCCACCACAAAAAGGTTCTCATAGCTGTTGAATCCACTGGTTCTGGGAATGATGTCTCCGGTGGTGAAATCGGTTCCTCCAGCCTTGGCGAAAAAGTCTCTGGGGATGAGAGCGTTTCCGCCCGCAACCTCCTGTGCGTTGATGCTTGCACTCTGAAGAGTCTGAGTTGGAAGTGGAAGCAGATAGGTCACGTCGTTGAGCTCCCAGGATCCAGCTGATGCAGAAAGGCTCAGAAGTGATAGTGCGCTTGTGATCGTTGAAATGAAAAATTTGTGGCTCATGGTGCGATTCCTCCCCTTTGAAATGAACACCTTGGCGAAAGGGGCTTCAAAACCCGTGCCCGCTTCAATTTGCACAGAAAACCACGTCTCAAGCGGCCCAAATGCATGGAAGATGGAAGGGGTTTCAGCTGTGGAGGAGAGCTCATGGAACGATTTGTTTCATGAGCCAGGGCTTGAGATCAGTTCAGACGGTGGTTAATCGCCCGCGTCTATTTTCCCGATTTCATCATCATGACAATTCGCGGCTCTTCCTTGATGTCGGATTTTGCGGCCTGCTTGCGGAGGTTCCGGATCGTGTCGATCGGCCAGTCAGACTGGAAGAAGTTCACAATCCACTTCGCAACTGATCCTTTCGGATCACAATGAATCTCGCCTGTGACATGAGTGTGCTGATCGTTGTCCACAGACGTCAGGACAAAAGTGGTGTTCATGAGATCACCCCGGATGTATTTGGTCTCCGGTGCGGAAGGATCAGTGGTGTTGAGATAGAGAAAACGGATTTCCTTTTTCTTCGGATCAACGGTGAGCTTCACCTTTGAAACGAAGTCCCGATCCTTCATGATGACCGGTGGAGTTCTCACATGATCGTATTCGATCCATTCTTCATCCGAGATCGGGCGAATGATTTTGGAAAGCTCAAGATCCTCGATCCATTCCGGTGCCCGGGTCACATCGAAGATGATGGTGGCAACTTTGGTCAGGGGAGCATCAATCACGCCATCCCCCCGGAAGGCTAAAACCGAACTTCCTGGAACTTCTTTTTTATCCACTGTGATTCCATCGCTTGTCGTTTTAACGGGGGTCCAGTCGTTCGTCTCTGCGAAGGCTGTTCCGAAACTCAAAAGAACGAGGATGAGGGAGAGGGTTTTCATACGCCTATTTTAAGTTCAAATTCGTGTGGCCTCAACAAGAAAGGGCAAAGAATCCGACGGTTTCCATACTTTTACTCTTTCCAAGGGTGTCAGACCGGGGTAGACCCATGTGCAAATGAAATTTGCGTTCCTCCATCTACTGGTTCTCGGGGTGTTCCTCGGACTGGGCGCGGAAACCGCCCAAGCGTATCCGAACGCGATTTCCATGGATTATCCATCCTGTATCAACTGCCACTATCATCCTGCCGGTAACGGGACTCTGACCGACTACGGTCGCACCATTGGTGTGAACTCCTATTCCGCAAAACCGTTCTGGGCACCGAAGGCTTCAGAAGAGCAGATTGAGAAGTACGGTGAGTTCCTGTTCCCCGGCTTTAACGAGCTTCAGAAGTACATCCGCCCTCAGTTCAATTTTCGGGGCCTTGAGTTCTGGAATCATTTCAATGCGCCTAATCCTGCGCCGCCTCAGTGGATCAACATGGAGACTGATGCGAGCGTGGTCATCCGTGCAGATGAAGACAATCATCTCTTTATCGCCGGTTCCCTTGGCCGTGTTCCAACCGGCATGGGAAGTTATGACTGGATCTCCCGCGGTTATTACGCGGCTTGGAGACCCTCGGACGCTCTTGGTTTCTACGCGGGTCTGATGGACATCACCTACGGGATCAAGATTCCAGATCACATTGCCTTCTCAAGAGAAGCGACTGGTCTTGCAGAGAACGATCAGGCGGATTCTTTCCTCGTTCATTATCTTTCCGACAACTTCGAAGTCTTTGCCCAAGGATTTATTGGAAACCTTTCTCAGAGTGCGGATCTCAGACAAAAAGGCGGATCTTTCGTCTTTGAGGGCGGACCGAATCCAGGCGTTCGTTACGGGCTTGATCTTCTCTATTCCACCAACGACTACCGGAAGCGCGTACTCACGGGTCTTCACACTCGTTACAAAGTGACCGAAGGAAGCGCAATCCTGGCCGAAGCCGGAATGGCAAAATACATTCCTTACTCCGGAGCTCAAAGCACGGGTTTTTATGCACTCCTTCAGCCAAGCTTCCGCCTGACCCGTGGTTTCTACTGGCTCATGACTGCAGAAGCTTTTTCCCAGGATTGGCTCGCTGGAACCCCGAGGATCCTCCGCTTCTCTCCAGGCTTTCAGTGGTTCCTCATTCCAAAAGTTGAATTCAGAACGGATCTCGAGCTGACGAGAACTCTGGGCGTTCCAACCGGGGACAGCGATCCTCTCGATTTACTGATGCAGGTGAGTGTATGGCTTTAATTCTTTCTCTCTTGTCATTATTGTTCGGCGCGACTTCCGCTCATGCGGAGACCTCTTCAGTTGAGCAGAAGGCGTCCGGGGGAAAAGTTTCCCACTGGGCAGTGGAAGCGCGTTTGGCTTCTGATGCAAAAACCGGAACCATTACCGATAGCGCTGGCGTTTCTGCTTCTGTTTATTACCGGGGTATCGGGATTGATGTTTGCGGGAAGGGGAGCCACTTCCTGACCGAGAGTGCGACCTTCTTCGATATCACCCGTCTCTGTGCAGGGTACTCCTACGCACAACTCGACTCATCCCAGCTCTCAGGCTTGAACTTCAATTACTTCGAACAAAGCGTGAACAGTTATCCGTTAAGCCTCGAACCCGGTTTTGAAGTCGCTGTGAACAACGACCTCTTCTTCTTTTTCAATGGATCAGTCCGGACGATCATCACTCAAACAAGATCAAACGCGAATTACTCGCTCTCCGGAATTGAATCTTTTCACTTGGGCTTAGAGGGCGGATTCGATGCACGCGTGCACAATCAGGTCTTCTTCAATATCGGGTTTGAAAGTTTCTTCAGCAACGGTTTCAGCTTCTTTACCGGTGCTTCAGTTCAGCTCTGATTTTTACTAGAGCTATTGATTGGTCATGCCTGAAATCCAGTCGGCAATGATCTGGATCTGGGCATCGGAAGGCGCGGGATTGCCGGCAGGTGGCATCGTGTCTCCAACCCCGATCATGAACTGATAGAGCTCGGAACTGTTCGGATCGCCCGCGACAACCAATCCATTATCGATGAACTGCTGATCAGTCCAACCAACGAACTTTTCATCTGACTGGGCAGTGCCTGGAGCGTGGCAGGAAGCGCAATATTGCTGAAGGATTTGAGCCTGTTGGTTCCCGTTTCCACCGGCGCCGAAAGTGACATTGTCCGATTGAAAGGAGTTCGGGGTCGCCAGATCACAAGCTGGCAACAATAGCAGAGCAGGAATGATAAACCGGAGCGATTTCATCGGGGCTATAATACCCTAAAAACCGAATCAAAACTTGATATTTTTATCCAAAGCCCTATTCTAGCCCCATGCAGAATTCCCTTTCCAAACACTTCTCGTTTTTATTGATGATTTCCCTTCTTTCCGCAAGCACTGCCCTGTGCGTGGAAAAGGCTTCCGGCGTAAAGGCGAGCCCTTCCACCCAGTCGATTGCAGCGGCGGAAACGGCAGCGATTGGAAAGGTCGAAGCAGCTCTGAAGCTCAGTCCTGCCGGTGGATTTGTTGCGAGCACTGAAAAAGTTCTCTCCGACATCAAGAAGCTGGTTGGAAAAGCGGAACCCTTCGCACTCACGTACATCAAGATCAAAGCAGATGATCTCAAGACCGGAATCGAACTGCGTGATGATCACCTTCACAAGCACATGAAGACGGATGCGAATCCATGGATCGATGCAAAGAACTTCAAACTTAACGGTGGAACTGGAACCGCCGATGTCACCCTGAATGGCGTGACCCAGAATGTTCCCCTGACTTACAAAGCCACTCCGACCAACGTCACTTTTTCTTTCGCCGTGGTTCCGACCCAGTTCAAGATCGAAGAAGCGAAGTATCTTGGCATCAGGGTGAAGGACGAAGTTCAAGTTCAAGGCAATCTTTCCTACTGATTCCAAAGCTCCCGGACTAAACGCCCTCTTTTTGACGGATTCGACGCGCAGGCAACTGAGATTTGATCTGATTGTGTCTTGCGGTTTTTTAATCGCTTAACGATAATCGTAAGCATGAACACGTCGAAAAAAATCCCACAGATCCTCTTTCTTCTTCTTGCGTCCGCGTCTCTCGCGTACGCATTTGATCCGCTTCCGGCAAAACCGCCGATTCCGGAAAACAATCCAATGCTTCCGGCAAAGATCGAGCTCGGAAAACAACTCTATTTTGATACCCGTCTTTCCAAAGACGGATCCATCTCCTGCAACAGCTGTCACAACCTGATGGCGGGTGGGGATGATAACAACCCGAACTCTGCGGGCGTTGCCGGTCACCGTGGAAAGCGTTCTGCTCCGACCGTGTGGAACTCCGCTTTCTTGTCTGTTCAATTCTGGGATGGTCGCGCACCGAGCCTGGAAGAGCAGGCAAAAGGTCCGATCGTGAACCCGGTTGAAATGGGTCTTGATGGACATGAGATCGGAACTTCACGGATCAAGAAAATCGCAGGCTATCTGCCAGCTTTCCAGAAAGCCTTCCCGAAAGAAGTGAAGGATACGAACGACATCACCATCGATCGCATCACCAAGGCGATCGCGGCTTACGAACGTACGCTCATCACGTCGAACAGCCCGGTTGATCTTTATTTAAAAGGAAACAAGAAGGCCCTTTCTCCCCAAGCGGTTCGCGGAATGGCACTTGTTCAGAGCGTAGGCTGTACATCCTGCCACCAGGGCCCGATCTTCGCAGGCCCAGCGCTTCCGGAAGGAACCGGTTTCTATCAGAAGTTCCCGGTCTTCCCTGGAACCGAATATGAAAAGAAATACAAACTCACCGAAGATCTCGGTCGCTTCGATGTGACCAAAAAAGATACGGATAAAAACGTATGGCGTGTTCCGACCTGGAGAAACGTGGCACTCACTGCACCTTACTTCCACAACGGAAGCGTAAAGACTCTTCAAGAAGCGGTGAAGGTGATGGCGAAGGTTCAGTTGAACAAGGATTTGAAGGATGACGAAGTCAGCGACATCGTCGAATTCCTGAACGGTCTGACTGGCAAGTTCCCGGAACAAAAGCTCCCACGTCTCCCTGAGACCCTCGATTCCACCGTATTCTAAAAAGGTGGTCGCCTACTTTTGGTAGCGCACATGCAACAAAACTTAAAAGCCTCGGTGAGATTCACCGGGGCTTTTTTCATAAAAGGTCGGACCCACCTTTTGGTAGAGGCGCGCGGTGCGATCTATCTTACTTGGTCTTTTTGAACAGCTTGAAAAGGAGTGGTTGTCTGCGCACCACTGTTTGTCCTTCAGAAATCATCTTCGATTCGAGTGCTCGCTTCTGAGCCATCCCGATCACGAACTGGCCGGGAGCAAAAAAGCCGAGAGCGAGGACAAAGAGAACAAACATCACGGTTCTTAAATCCCCCGCGGCCTGAGCGACAGATAAGAAGAGGGCGGATGCAAAGAGAAGAACGCCCAGACAATGGAGCGTAATTAGTATTCTCCGGTTGGAAGGCTTTAATCCAATCCCTTGAAACTCCACGGTCCTGAAGAAGCCGGTGATGATGAATGCGATGGCGAAGAGAGTAATGGCGACCGGCTGCCATTGGAGGGTGCCGTGGGAGTAGAAAAGTTCGGTAAAATCCATTCATTCACTATAGGAAGCCCCTCTTTTATTTACAAGCACATGGAAAATTTCCATCTTTTTGTCATCAAAAAATGACTTTCCGCATTCAAAAAAAACCTTTAATTACAAAAACTTACAGTTAAACGAATCAAATTGAATCCCCTTAGTCCCTGTTATCAATCAGAAAAAAACGGCTCTTCTGATTAATTTACTCAAGTAATAAAAAACCTGACCGATATGGTCTAGTGTAAGGCAATTGACGGATCAAATCGGTCAGGCTTTAGAAAATGTGTCAGTCACTAATGTGTGTGTAAAAAAGGAGAAATAGTATGGGTTTAAGAATTAATACAAACGTGCAGTCTTTGATCGCTCAACGTAACTTGGGTATTTCCAACCAAAAGCAACAAAGTAGCTTGGAGAAAATTTCTTCAGGAACCCGGATCGCAAAAGCAGCGGATGACTCCGCAGGTTTGGCGATTTCTTCCAAGATGCAAGCGGACATTCGTTCCTTGCGCCAGGACAACCGAAACGCAAACGATGGTGTTTCCATGGTTCAGGTCGCAGAGGGCGGAATGAACGAAATCGGTAACATCCTTACCCGTTTCCGTGAATTGTCCATCCAGGCAGCTTCCGACACCATCGGTGACAAGGAACGCGGCTTCATCAACAAGGAAGTCATGCAGCTCCGCTCGGAAATCGACCGGATTGCAAATACTACCGAATTCAACGGTAAAAAGCTTCTTATGGGACAAGGAGACAAGCTCGAGATCCAAGTAGGTCTCAACAACTCTCCTGAAAACGATCGCTTCACTTTCGATCTTCAGAAGCAGAACGTAACCACTTCCAATCTCGGAGTGGACGACGTGAATACTCTGACCAAGGAAGCCGCCCAAGGTAACCTTGCGAAGATCGATAGCGCGATCAAGAATCTTTCTGAAAACCGCGCTGATGTCGGCGCACTTCAGAACCGCCTCCAATCTTCCATCAGCAACCTCTCGATCTATGAAGAGAACTTGTCTGCAGCGAACAGCCGCATCAAAGATGTGGACATCGCTTCCGAGACTTCCGAGTTGACCAAGTCCAACATCCTCTCCCAAGCGGGTGTTGCGGTGTTGAGTCAAGCGAACAACAACGCTATGGGCGCTCTCAAGCTCCTCGGCTAATAAAAGGTGGTCGCCTACTTTTGGTAGCGAGACCGCGTCAACAAATTCGAAAGCCTCATCTCTCCGAATGGAGGGGTGGGGCTTTTCCCTTTTTAAGGTGATCGCGAAGGCGAGTAATTCAGTGGTGAATGAACCATGGAAGCTTTTTCCGGGGTTCACTCGGGTAGGACGCTGCGTTCTGGGAGAGCGCCGCATCCGGGAAGCGGACGGGGGTAGTCATTGTTCCTGGAAAACACGGGTGTTAGGATCAAGTGAATGAAAACTACTCTCGCACTTTTCCTGACCCTGTTCTCTTTCGCTTCCGTTGCCCAAGCGGAGGGAGAAAAAAGTCTTTACGACTTCACCGTGAACAATCTTTTCGGAGATCCGGTGGATCTCTCAAACTTCAAAGGGAAGGTGCTGATGATCGTGAACACCGCATCCAAGTGCGGCTTCACTCCCCAGTACAAGGCATTGGAATCCATCTATCAGAAATACAGTCTTCAGGGATTTGAGATTCTCGCGTTCCCAAGCAACGACTTTGGAAGCCAGGAACCCGGCAGTCCGAAAGAGATCAAGAACTTCTGCGAAACAAAATACAAGGTGACCTTCCCCCTGTTTGAAAAGCACGCGGTCTCCGGAAAAGACAAGCAAGCGCTCTACACCTGGCTCATCAACAATGATCCGGATTCCGCAAGCAAGGGATCTGAAGTGAAGTGGAACTTTGAGAAATTTCTAATTGGACGCAATGGCAAGGTGATTGCCCGTTTCCGTTCAAAAGTGACTCCGGACAGTCCTGAAGTCACAAAAGCAATCGAAGGAGCACTGAAAGATGCAGGAAAATAAAGATCTGAAAAAACTTTCCGACATTCAATACAAAGTGACCCAGCTTTGTGCGACAGAGAATCCCTTTAACAACGAATATTGGGACAATCACGAGCCCGGTCTTTATGTTGATGTTGTCGACGGAACTCCGCTTTTTGCCTCAACAGACAAGTTTGATTCGGGAACCGGTTGGCCAAGTTTCACCAAACCGGTTGAGAAGAAATCCGTGATCGAGGAGACCGACAGTACCCACGGCATGGTCCGGACCGAAGTGAAATCAAGCGGTGCAAAATCCCATCTTGGACACGTATTTCCAGACGGACCGGGACCAAATGGTCTCCGCTATTGCATCAACTCAGCCTCCCTTCGTTTTGTTCCAGTGAAAGATCTGGAAAAAGAAGGCTACGGCGAATTCAAAAAACTCTTCGAAGGAAAATAAGATGGAAACAGCAATTCTGGCGGGCGGATGTTTCTGGGGCGTGCAAGATCTCATCCGCAACATCCCGGGCGTGATTTCAAGTGAAGTAGGCTACTCCGGTGGCACCACGGAAAAACCTGTTTATGCCGAAGTGAAGACTGGAACCACCGGCCATGCGGAAGCAGTGAAGATCGTGTTTGATCCGACGAAGGTTTCCTTTGAGACACTTCTCGATTTCTTTTTCCAGATGCACAATCCAACCACTCTGAACCAGCAAGGGAACGATATCGGATCCCAGTATCGTTCTGCGATTTACTACCTGAGCGATGCTCAGCGTGAATCCGCTTTGAAGAAAATCAAGGAGTGGAACGACTCTGGAAAATGGAAGAAGCCGATCGTGACTGAAGTGACGAAGGCTTCCTCGTTTTATTCCGCAGAGGCGTATCACCAGGATTACCTCGTGAAAAACCCGGACGGTTACACCTGCCACTACTACCGCGAATTTTAATTCGAGAATGCGGAAGGGCTTGATCGAGGCTCCGTCAGAGAAATGGCGCAGGAGGCTCAATCCTCCCGAGACAAACCGAAAAAGAGTGCTATCCTTGGAGAATAAACATTCTGAAAGGACCTGTCTCTTATGATTAGCTTTGAACTCACTGATGACCAGAAGCAGCTTCAAGAAGTCGCACGCAAATTTGCAAAAGAAGTAATGATCCCGGCAGCGGAGCATCACGATCGCACGGGTGAATTTCCTTACGAAGTTACTAAAAAAGCATGGGAACTCGGTCTCATGAACACCCATGTGCCTGCTGATTGCGGCGGGATGGGCCTGAACGTTCTCGACGGGATCATCATCACGGAAGAACTCGCTTACGGTTGTACCGGGATCGCAACCGCGATGGAAGCAAACGGCCTTGCTGCTGCTCCAATCATCGTTGCAGGTAACGACGCACAGAAAAAAGAATTTCTCGGCATGCTGACTGCCGAACCAAAATACGCTGCTTACTGCGTGACCGAGCCAGGTGCCGGTTCCGACGTGGCAGGAATCGCAACTACTGCTAAAAAAGTAGGCGATGAATACATCATCAATGGATCCAAAATGTGGATCACCAACGCGAGCGTTGCAAGCTGGTACTTCGTACTTGCTTACACCGATCAGTCCCTGAAGCACAAAGGGATGAGCGGTTTCATCGTTCCTCGCGACACTCCGGGCATCATTGTCGGCCGCAAGGAAGACAACCTCGGACAACGTGCTTCCGACACCCGCGGAATCACTTTTGAAAACGTGAAAATCCCTGCGAAATACCGCGTGGGTAACGAAGGCGAAGGTTTCAAAATCGCCATGGCCGCATTCGACCACACCCGCCCGATGGTTGCTGCAGGCGCAGTCGGCCTCGCAAGACGCGCGATGGATGAAGCGATCAACTATGCAACCACTCGTAAGACTTTTGGTCAGCCGATCGCATCCTATCAAGCCATCAGCTTCATGATTGCCGACATGGCGATGAACGTCGAAGCGGCAAGAAGCCTTGTATGGCGCTCCGGTTGGGAAATCGACAACGGACGCAGAAACACCAAGTACGCAGCATTCGCAAAAGCTTTCGCAGCCGACATGGCGATGAAAGTGACTACCGATGCAGTTCAAGTATTCGGTGGTTACGGTTACTCCAAAGAGTACCCGGTCGAAAAACTTTTCCGCGATTCCAAAATCTATCAGATCTACGAAGGAACTTCCCAGATCCAGCGCCTCATCATCGCGAAAGAGATCTTCGACAGAAAATAGGTGGTCCCCTACTTTTTGTAGAGGGGGTGCGCAAATTTAAAGCGGTCCAACTTAATTGGTGGGCCGCTTTCTTTTTTGGCATTCAATTTGCGTTGAATTGTTATCCATATGCCGCGCAAACTACTTATCCGATCAGATACATTTCCTTATCACGTAACCGCAAGATGCAATAATAAAGAGGACTTCCCCCTTCCGCTCGAAAGAGTCTGGGACATTATTTGTGATGAGCTTTTACTCATTACAATCCTATTTGAAGTCCGAATTCACTCCTTTGTCCTGATGCCGAACCACTTTCATCTTCTCATTAGCACCCCCAAAGAAGACTTGGGGATTGTGATGAATTTTTTCATGGGAGAGTTGAGTAAGTTACTCAACAGACATTCAGGACGTTCGGGTCGAATATTCGGTGGACCCTATTATTGGTCCATCATCACTTCATCCCGCTACTACGGACATGCATTTAAGTACATCTATAGAAACCCTGTAAAATCTAAACTTTGTACGGAAGTAGAGAGCTATGGATTCAGCACAATAAAGGGATTGTTGGGACTAGATCATCTCCGATTTCCTTTATTTTATACGGAGTGTGCACTGGAGTTAAATTTACCCCCTAGTGAGGACTTGGATGAGTGGCTGGAATGGTTGAATCGTCCATTCCCGCAAGAAGCGGAGAAGGTTATTCAAAAACTGCTCAAACGAAAGCGAATCGATAAAATTTTAGATATACGCTCTCGTAAACCGATCTCGATTTTGGAGGAACTGTTGTAACGCGGTCTTGCTACAAAAAGTAGGGGACCACCTTTTATCTTCCTTCGTCTTCGAGAGCAGCTTTGATGCGGACGTAGCTGTCGTAGCGCGGGAGGTGGTCATAGGTTTCGTGTTTGAGCTGAAGCTCGTGAAGTTCGGGGTAGTAGAGGATCAGATCTTTTGGCTCAACGCCGATCAGGCCGAATTCCTTGATGCCGGGGGTATCGATGAAGCGGGTGCCGTCTGAGACGGAGATGATTTTTGAGACGGTGGTGGTGTGCTTTCCCTTGCCGGTTGAAGCGCTGATGGAATTGACTCTTCCGACGGATTCACCGAAGAGTTGCGAGAGGAGGGATGTTTTGCCGACACCAGAGTGGCCGCAGAAAACCGAGGTCTTTCCTTTGATTTCCGCTCTCAGTTCCTCAATACCGGTCTGATTGACAGTGGAGACCGGATGACAGCGATAACCCAGATCTTTATAGATCTTCCATGGGCATTCATTTTCATCCAAAGCGAGATCCATTTTATTGATCACAATCACTGGTACGATCTGGGCCGCAGTCGTTGCGATGAGGAAGCGGTCGATGAGGCCTGAAGAAAAATCGGGTTCTCTCAAGGAAGAGGTGATCACGACGAAATCAATATTCGCTGCGATCGTGTGCATGAGTTTGCCCTCGCGTCCTGGAGCGCGTCTTGAAATCGAATTGGAGCGCTTGAAAACTTCTTCGATCACGCCGTCTTTTGATCCGTAGGCATGAATCTGAACCTTGTCGCCTGGAGAAACAGGGGCGCGTTCACGCCATTCGGCATCGCGATCGACAATCTTTCCCCGGCGATAAGTGCAGAGAATTTTCTGAGATGGATCTTCATCCAGAATCACATTCGCCATTTTTGGAAATACTTCGCTGATCACACCTGTTTTTTTCATGGCTTCCTTGCAAGAACACCGATCACTTCGGTTCCGTGGTCGCGGTATTCCTGGAAGATCCGGATGTCGAGATCCTTGAGGGCCGCTTTCAGGTCCGAAGACTTCACAAGGAAGTCATCGGGTGAAACCTGTTTTTGCGGTTTTCCAGTGTCGCGTTTTTCGTAAAAGAGAATGTAGGCACCTTTTTTCAAGGCTGCCTTGAATTTGGGAATGAGGGAGTCCCGGTAAAATTGGGACACGACGATCAAATCGAAACGGTCGGTGGGGTATTTGAACTGATCCAGATCGCTCGCGGAAGCCTTGATCGACACACCTTGTTTTTTTGCGGCTTCATGGGCAGTGTCAATTGCGACTTCGGAGATGTCGACGCCTTCGACCAGAAAACCCTTTTTCGCTAGATAAATGGCGTTCTGACCGATGCCCATTGCGGGTATGAAAGCCCGACCCTTGGGGATCATCGTCAAGTGATCGCGGAGAAAGCCCACAGGCTGGTTCTTGAAGCCGGATTCACGACTTCTATAAAACGAATCCCAAGCCGCTTTTTCTTCATCGGCACTTTCACCCGTTATGGCTTCGTATGTCGACGGATCTGTGGCGCCGTTCCCCCGGACAGGTCCTGCCTGAGCCGAAAGAGAGAAGAGCAGCATGAAATAGTAGATTGGGTTCACTCGGGTTTTAGAATACAATAAATAGAGGAGTTTGTCTTCACTGTGACTCATTTTCGTTGTTCCCGACAACTGTGGTTATTGACCGTTTTCATGATCGGGTTCCCCCTGTTTTATCTCATTTTCGTATCGTTCATCTTCGAGTTGAGCTCGAAGGGGATTCTTGCCGTCGCCTTGTCTCCCTTGTTCTATCTGGCGAGTTTTTTCTGGATCATCTCCGGAGTGGGAATCCGTCAGATGCGACAATGGGCTTGGTACACATTGGGTGCAGCCCAGCTTTTCATCACCTATCTGAACGCGCTGACTTTGGTCCATAACAGCGAATCAGATTTCAAAGTTTATGCATTTGGTTTGACCCTGGCGATTCAATACCTGGCTCACATCATGGTCAGTCAGGAACTTCGGGTTCCGTTCCTGTTTCCCAAGCTCAAGTGGTGGGAGAGCGGAATTGCGGGCATGCACCACATGAAGGTGGAGATTGTTCACACGACCGCGACGGGAGTTTCAACCGGACAGCTTCTGGATCTGAGTCTCAAAGGATGTTTCATCAAATCCCCGATTGATTTTGAATCGATGGAGAAGATTAGCCTGAAGCTCGAGGGCTACGGTCAAGACGTTGAAGTGCCGGGGATCATCGTCTGGAACGCAAAGAGTACGGTGACTCATCCGAAAGGAATTGGAGTCAAGTTTCTCGATCTCGATCGCAACAAGCGCAGAAAAGTAAAAGTAATCACTAAACGGTTCGTCCTCGAAAAAGAGAGTAAAGATGTCACAGCAAAAATTCCTGCTTGAAGCTTTGAAGCTTGCGCGGGAAGCGGAAGCGCGTGATGAAGTGCCGGTGGGTGCAGTGGTTGTGTTCGAAGGTCAGATCGTTGGTCGCGGATTCAATCGTCGCGAGGAGTTGCAGGACCCGGTCGGACATGCGGAGATTGCCGCACTCAAGGACGCCGCCACTACGCTCAAGTCCTGGAGACTGGTTGATTGCGATTTATACGTCACACTCGAGCCTTGTCCCATGTGCCTTGCGGCCTGCCAGCAGGCCCGGGTGAGAAAAGTTTTTTACGGTGCAAAGGATGAAAAGGCGGGTGCACTCTGCCTTGGCTTTCATGTGCATGATCATCCAAAGCTCAATCATCGTTTCGAAGTCGTGTTTGATGAAAACGAAGAGTGTTCCAACATCCTGAGCGAGTTCTTTTTAAGAAGACGAAACGAACGGAAATCCGCTAAACTAAATTCATGAGACTCTGGCTCCTGCATTTCCTTTTCGGGATTTCTTCCGGTCTTCCCTACCTGTTGACGGGTTCGACCTTGCAGGCCTGGATGACCGAGCAACATGTAGACTTGAAGGCGATTGGTCTTTTTGTTTTGGTCCGCGTTCCTTACAATTTCAAATTTATCTGGGCGCCTTTCATCGACAAAATCAAGCCGCCGTTTCTGACCCGCAGACGGGGATGGATGATTGTGATCCAGCTCTTTCTGATGGCGACACTTCTCGGGCTTGGATTCTCGAATCCTGCCGGTGATCCTTTCCGGGTTGCGCTCTTTGCACTCCTCGTGTGTTTCTTCAGCGCAAGTCAGGACATCGTGATCGATGCGTACCGGACTGAAAGTCTGGATGACAAGAAGCTTGGACTCGCGACTTCTGCCAACAGCACGGGTTACCGCGTGGGCATGCTCATGGCGGGCGGGATGGCGCTTTATATTCTGGATCACTTCCATTTCTCCTGGGCTGGGATCTACGCATTGATGGCGGCTTTAGTGACCGTCGGTATGGTTGCTGCACTGATTGCACCTGAGCCACCCGAAGAGACACGACTTGCACCGAAGACTATGAAGGAAGCGGCGATTGATCCATTTCTTGATTTCTTCAAGCGTCCGAATGCGATCTGGTTGCTCACTTTCATTCTGTTCTTCAAGTTTGGTGATAACCTCGCCGGGGCAATGACGACTCCATTCATTCTTTCCAGTGGATACACCAAAACGGAATACGCTTTTGTAGCAAAAGGGGCCGGATTTCTGGCCATCATTATCGGTGGCGTACTCGGTGGCCCATTCATGTTGAGACTCGGGATCATCCGCAGTCTCTGGGTATTCAGTGTGGGTCAGGCCATTGCAGTTGCAGCCTTCGCGTGGCTTGCCCGCATCCCGCACAGCGTGAATGCGCTCTCGGTTGTAATCATGTCCGAAAACTTCTTCATCGGATGCGGAGCCGCAGCGTTTAGCGCGTTCATCTCAAGCATCACCAACAAGAAGTTTAGCGCGACCCAGTTTGCTCTGCTTACGAGCTTCATGGCATTATCCAGTACAATTCTGTCCACTCCGTCCGGATATATGGCAGAGAAACTGGGCTGGCAGAACTATTTTATTGTGTGTGCTTTGCTTGCGGTGCCCGGTTTTCTGATGTTGTTTAAAATCCAACAGATCTGGAAAGAGGGCGTTCAACCCGCACCTAAGATTGACTTGTAGTATCCGGCGCCCCGATTCGCTGAGGCGCCCAATCGTGTTTCTTACTTAAAAATCCGATCCAACCCAGGAATGCTCCCGCGTGCCGGAGAATCTGGAACGACACCGGTTCAAGGAAGGTTGCCAGGGTTGAGAGGGCCCAGGTCTTCCGTTTTGCCCGCTCTCCCCGCCAGCGGAAGTAAAGTGCAACCGAGGAATAGTGAAAGATCAGGTCGATGATGATCTTTGCGAGAAGTCCGTACCAGACATAGGGATGAATCATTCGTCCTACCAGAACGAAGTAAAAGAGCGTGAAAAGAGTGATCAAACCGAAAATCGGTTGAAGCGTATCCGCTGATTTGATTACAAGCATGAAGCGGCCGACACTTCCGTATTTTTTGTTTCCAACCATGTCGGTGTTTTTGAACTGGGTCTGGAGGAAGCCGCTGAACCATCTTTTACGCTGTCTCAGGAACTGTTTCAATGTCCCCGGAACATCCGTGAATGCGCGAGCCTTCACCGTAACGTGAATTTCATAGTGGAGTTTGTGATCGTAACTATAACGATGAATCCGGTGAGTCAGATCATAGTCTTCAACCAGAGATTCAGGATCGTAGCCTCCGACTTCAGTCAGCACCTTCTTCCGGTAAGCTGCGAAAGCTCCGGAAACCAAAAGAAGTGCGTTTTTCGTCATCCAAGCCCGTCTTGCAAGGAAAGAACGAATGTACTCGAACCGTTGGAATGTTTCGAAAAGATGTCCAGGCTTCAAGACGGAGCGAGGAGTGAGCAGACCCCCGGTTGCAGCAAGATTTTCGTTTTCGGCAAATGCTTTTCTGATTTCAAAAATCGCAGTGTTCTCGAGGATCGTATCGGCATCCAGCGTGACCAGAATATCTGCATCTACCTCCGGCCAGACTTGGTTCAGCGAGTCTGCTTTGCCTGAATGAGGTTTGAATTTTGTGATCAAGCGGGGAAGTCGTTTCAGCTCTATCGCGTTCAGATATTTCCGGGTCTGATCCGTGGAGCCGTCGTCGATCCAGTACACAAAATCGGGAAGATCGGTTTGGCCGTCGAGCGCATGAAGGCACTGATGCAGAACCAAGGCCTCGTTTCTGGCCGGGATAAGAACTGCGAGAGTGGGGCGGGGAAGTGGTTTGACGGGGTCAGGGAGAGTAGCCTTTTCCGAACGAATGACCCGGACCATCTGGAACGATACGAAAAGAAGAAGGGCTGTGTCGTAACCGATGTAGACAAATCCAACGCCCCAGGAAAACGGGCCGCTTCCAAAGATGGCGTTCAGGGTCAAGCCGATCAGAAGAAACAAGACGCAGATAAAACTCTTGGAAGCCACATGCGGAGCGTAATCCAGTCTCGAAAAAAAACCAGTTTTATCTGGCCAGAACAGCGGGGCTTTCGTACTTTGAAGAAGCTGATGAATACTGATCCGAACTGGTTAAGAACCCTTGAACGTAAAATACCCTGGCTTGCGGTGCCGAACATCGCGGTCCTTCTCGTTACACTTCAGGTGATCGGGTTTCTGCTCTTTTTATCTGACCCGGCTTGGATGCCGAGGCTCATCCTTTTTCCAGATCTGGTTAAGCATGGCGAGGTCTGGCGTTTGCTTTCCTATCTCGCGGTTCCGCTTTCAACGAGCATCATCTGGGCTATTTTTGCGCTTTGGTTTTTGTATTCGGTTCTGAACTGGATCGAATCGGAGTGGGGTGCTTTCAAGACCACGCTTTATGTACTGGTTTCAATCGTGATTACCGGTGCTTTCTCGCTGATCTTTTCCTATCCGGTTTACGATGCGGTTGATTTCAACTCGACTTTGTTTCTTGCGTCTGCCGCTCTTTTTCCTGATCTGGAGATCCTGCTCTACTTCATTCTGCCCGTGAAGATGAAGTATCTGGGGTATCTCGCTCTTGCCTTCCTTGCTTTCCGTGTCTTTCAAGGAAACTGGATGGACCGCCTGTTCCTCGTGGCGATTTACTCGAATTACCTCGTCTTTTTTGGCCCCTCCATCGTCAATCGGTTCCAGATGTGGAGACGTCGCCGCGCCTACCGCCGGAACCTCCGTAACTAGTCAAATCTGAGTATTTCCTTGATTTGGGCCTCTCGAGCTCTTTTTAAAACATTTTAAAATCAACTAGTTACAAAAAACTTCGCCCTGACGTAAAGACCGCTTCATTTAGTCAGGTATTATGCCGATACTATACTTATGAGTTTGCAGAAGGGTATGAATGCCCGTCGATTTGCAGCGGCCGTATTGGATTGGGGAATCGAGTTCACCGGTGGAGTGATGGGTTCCTACATGGGAGCCATGATCGCTGCCCTCGTCACCGCAATGAAAGATGCTCCTGCGGAACAAATGCAAAGCTCGATCTGGAGCGGACTTGGTTTCGGATTCGTTTTCTGGACGCTCTCCATTTCATTTTTGAACCGCGTTCTGATTCAAGGCGTGTCTCGCAGCTCCCTTGGTAAAAAAGTTTTCAAACTGGAGCTTATTTCCACGCAGGGTGAACTGACTTGGAATGTAGTGATGACCCGCTGGGTGGCTAGTTTCATTTCTCTCGGTTTTCACGATTTGATTGCTCACACTGATGTAGTTCCGGTTTATGAAGGAAAAACCATCAGTGTGGAACAGAGAACGGAAGCTCCAATGACGATGGCTCAGATCCATCAATTGCTGATTCTTTCCAACTCACAGGCTGAACGCCCGACAGCAACTGTGATTCAACTTCCTGTGCGTGAGCGTACTCTCGCCACTGGAACTGCCGGTCTGTCTGTCATGGTGAATGAAGCGGTTGCGCTTGCTCCCGTGATTCAGATCAATCCTTCGAAAGATCATGTTTCCGAAGAGGAAGCGGTCGAAGATGAGAAGAAAGTCGCCTAAGACAGTTCTTGTCCAAAATTCATTTAAAAGTTGAAATGCTTGCCGACAAAGGTTGCGCCATCTGCACTCAGATGATTGTTGTCGCGGTAAAGGAGGATCTCGTCCTTCATTGCAAAGCACGTATTCGAATCACATAGATAATTCATCGGATCGAAAGTCTTTACTTCCGGGTGGTTTGCCAGGACCCGGGTGACTGACTCGCGATACGTTTTCTGCTGGGATGTCGCTTTTTCAATTCCGATTCCACAAGTAGTCAGCATCTCCGAGTCAAAGAGATTAACCGGTCGTTTGAAACAGGATTGATTCGGATCGAAGAGGACGTCCGGATCATCGTAAATAAAGACAGTTTCGATTCCCGCTTTTTTGAGGAGTGAAAATGTTTTTTCGAGTGTACTTTCGTAGACGGCAACCGGCGAAGAAGCAGCCGGATCATGAATGTCTTTTATGCGAATCTTTTTTGTCGGGGATGATCCTAGAAAAATCGGACCTCGCGAAGCCAGAATCACCGTTTTGGTCCCGTTGGATACAGCCTGATCAAATGCTGCATTCGGAGAGCGAATGCCATTCACCGAGGCTCCTCCTCCCATGAGGGTTCCAGCATCGTAAAGCCCGAGAGAGTCTCCGTTTGCGTAGAGGCGGAAAGTTCGGTTTTGTTTTTTGTAGTATTCAGCGAGTTCGGCCGCATACATGGAAGCGTGACTGTCTCCAATTGCCATGACGTCGACCGACGGGGCCTGAATGTTAGTCATGCACCACTCAACTGTGGGCAAGCGAAGCGACGGATCGCATTCCGGGATGCCCGGAGCTTGAACCAAGTGCTTGGTTTCAGCGCTCTGTCTTGTTCCGGCAGTTCGCTTGCTAAACCCATTCTTTTCTTGAATGATCCGACCCATCAGACCGGTCGTAAAAAGGGCCACAACCAGTGCAATTGCCCATTTTCGTGTGGGTTTCCGACGAATCGGGGTTTCAATCCAGCGATAACAAAGCAAGGCCATTACAAAAGAGACCGCGATGCAAAGCAGACGGGCAGGAATGCTGCTGTTCAAGTCCAGGAATGCATCCGGGGAAAGAATCCGGAGGAAGGCGAGTAGTACCCAGTGCCAGAGATAAAGAGGGTAGCTGATGAGCCCAATTTGAATCAGAAACCGGTTTGAAAGGATCCGATTTCCGGTTGATTGCGGTGAGCTTCCAATGATGAGTGTTGATCCAAGAACAGGGAGTGTGGCCCACCATCCCGGAAAAGATTTTGATTCGTTGATGAAGAAAAATCCGAAGAAAAATAGCGCGAGTCCTGCGATGGAAAAGAACTTCGACTGAAACAAGGCTGTACGGGACTTACGGTTTAGGGAAATCCAGGCGAGTAGGGCACCCGTCAGCAATTCCCAGAAACGAGTTTGCGGCACGAAGAAGGTATGGGTCGGGAAGTCAGTCACTCGGAGAACATTCAGGACGAACGAAAAAACCGAAATGGAAAGGATTGCTGCAATCAGCCCGTTCTTCTTTCTGCAGAAGAGGGCGATCAGGGGAGGCCAGATCAGATAAAACTGCTCCTCGATCGCAAGTGACCAGAGGTGAAGAAGGGGCTTCAGGTTGGACGAAATGTCAAAGTATCCTGATTCCTTAAAGAGAGCGAAGTTTTGAAAGAAGAAGGCACTGCTGAAAATCTGCTTTCCGAGGGTTGAGTATTCGCCTGACAGAAGCAGGAACCAGCCTGCAATCAATGCAAACCAGAACATCAGGATCAGGGAAGGCAGAATCCGTCTTGCCCGGCGGGAGTAGAAATCCAGATAGGAGAACCGCTTCTCACTGAATTCCTTGAAGAGAATTCCCGAGATGAGATAACCGGAAATTACGAAAAAGACATCCACTCCAATGAAGCCACCTGGAAGAAGAGTTGGGAAAGCGTGAAACAGAACAACGGAAAGAACGGCAATGGCCCGCAATCCGTCGATGTCGGGGCGATAGCCCGAAGGGGCATGATCACTGATGTGTGGATTCTTCATTTTTACTCAGTCCGCTACCAAAATCAGGGAACGGTCTTTTACATACCGGTAACGATGGTGCACATCTTTCCATAGAGACTGAGCACGCTGTGATAGTAGTGGTCGACAGAACTCACCACGGTGACGCCGCCATTTTTCATCGCAGCAACGTTTGAAGCATCTCCCCAAGTAACCAGACCCATCACGTTTTCAGTGCAGGCTTGTCCACGCTTGCGACCGATCTGGTTTGCAGTCACGGATTCCGATTCATAATGGTCGGTATAGATGAAGCCTGGACCGGTGTGAGAAGTGATGCTGCTGGTTGCGCAGCCGGAAAGAAGGAGTGCTGGGAGAAGGGCGAGCATGGTTCTGTTCATGCAGAAAATTTATCCCGAAAAAATCAGGGATGCTAACACTGTTTTTCTAAAAACTGAAAAATTGAAGCAGCCCTATTTCAAGAAATCGAGGATCTTTTCAGCCGCGTGTCCGTCGCCATAAGGATTGGCTGACTTCCGGAAACTTTCATAGAAAGCCTGGTCCTGGAATGCGCGCGTAACGGTTTCAACGATCTTTTTCCGGTCGGATCCGACCAGTGCAGAAACCCCCGCATCGATCCCCTCAGGGCGCTCGGTGGATTCACGCATCACAAAAATGGGTTTTTTCAGGTAAGGGGCTTCTTCCTGAACTCCGCCTGAATCGGTCAGAATCAGGTGACTTTGTTTCATGAGGAGTGCGAAGTCTTCGTAGCCTTGGGGCTCAATGAGTGAAACCTTCGGGTGATTGGCGAGCTTGGTCTTTACTACAGTCTGAACCTGGGGATTCAGGTGAACCGGGAATACCACTGAGGCATCCGGATTCAGTTTCAAGATTTCAAGAATCGCGTCACAGATCTCGTTCAAAGGCGCACCGTGGTTCTCACGACGGTGACAGGTCACGAGAATCATCTTCGAGTCCTTGGCTGCAGACTCCGGGAGTCTTTCCGTGATGATCCGGAGGGCGTCAACGCCAGTGTTGCCGGTGACAAAAATGTTCTTCGTCAAACCTTCCTTGAGAAGATTATCCCGGGCAAGAGTGGTCGGTGCAAAGTGATATTCCGCGATTCGCCCAACCATCGAGCGGTTCATCTCTTCCGGGAAAGGGGAATAACGGTCGAAAGTCCGAAGGCCTGCTTCAATATGGGCGACCGGGATCTTTTCGTAGAAAGCTGCAAGGGAGCAGGCGAAGGTGGTGGTGGTATCTCCTTGGGTGAAAAGAAGGTCCGGGCGATCGTCCTTCAGAACCGGGGCGATCTTTTTCAAGATTTCAGCAGTCAGATCAGCAAGAGACTGATTGGGCTTCAGAACTTCGAGGTCATGGTCGAGTTTGATTTGAAAAGCTTTCAAGAAGGGAACGAGCATTTCCTTGTGTTGTCCGGTCGCAAGAACCCGGACTGGAAAACCGTGCTTTTGTGCCTCGAGAATCAGAGGGGCAAGTTTGATCGCTTCCGGGCGAGTGCCAATACAAAACATTAGCTTTTTCATTGCTTTAAACTTAGCATAAAAGTCGAAATGAAGTCTATTTTTCAGATGAAAACGGGACCGGAAGCGAGTCGGAATCATGAGTGATTCCAGAAGCGTCGTCCTGTTTTCCACCGCAGACTGGGACAACCCATTCTGGACGAACAAGCAGCATACGGCGATGCAGCTTTCTCGCCGTGGCTACAAGGTTCTGTACATTGAGTCTCTTGGACTTCGTCAGCCGCAATTGAAGTCTTCCGATCTCTCCCGCATCTGGAAGCGCCTGCTCAAGTTTTTCAAAGGTGCCCGGAAGATCAATGACTCCCTTTATGTTTATTCGCCACTCGTCTTCCCGTTTCATCGATTTAAGTGGGTGAGAGCTTTCAATTCTTTCTGGCTCAAGTTCACCCTGAAACGTCTTCAAAAAAAGTACGCTCTCAAGCAGCCGTGGGCTTGGACTTATAATCCAATGATTCTTGATCTCGCTCGGGAACTTGGGTATTCAAAACTGATCTATCACAGCGTTGATGATCTTTCTGCGTCTCCGGGTGTGGACAGTAAATCCATCATCGAGCACGAGGACAAGTTGCTCAAGGCTTGCGATGTCGTGTTTTGTACGAGCCGCAAGATCGAGGAACGTTGTCGCAAGGTTGCAGGCAGCCGGGTGCACTTCTTTGGGAATGTGGTGGATTATGAGCACTTTTCAAAGGCAAGGGGCGATTTGCCTGAACCCGAAGACTTGAAGAGCATCAAGCATCCACGGATTGGGTTTGTAGGTGCACTTAGTTCCTACAAAGTGGATGTTGAAAACATCTCGAAGGTTGCGAAGCGAAATCCGGAGTGGCAGTGGGTTTTGATTGGCAAGATCGGTGAAGGGCAGCCGGATGCGGATCTCGAGTCATTGCGGGCGTACCCGAATATTCACTTCCTTGGACCGAAGGATTATCAACTGCTTCCGCAATATCTGAAGCACTTCGATGTCACCTCGATTCCAACCCCTTTAAATGATTATACTCAGTCCATGTTCCCGATGAAGTTTTTTGAGTACATGGCCGCTGGAAAGCCGATCGTGGCCCGCGACATCCATTCGCTCGCCGAGTATCGGGATGTTTTTTATCCGTATTCAACTGGAGAACAGCTCGAAGGTCAGCTCATGTCTGCGCTTGATCGAGGGGTTCCGGATGCTTCCATGGCGGATGCGCTTGCGCGCGAGAATACTTGGGAAAAACGTCTGGAAAAGATGTTGAAGTTGATTTGAGAAGACGTCATGAGTTTTGATTCTACAACACGCATTCCAGCTTCAAATCTCAAACAGGTACTTGAATCCTATCTTGCTTCAAAGCACGGCTTAAAACTCAAGAATGATTTTCCGCCGTATAGCGCAGATCCTTCGCCCAAAGGCACAGAGCAGCTCACGGTCATTTTTCCAGTCTATAATGCTGAAAGTTTCCTCGATGAGGCTTTGCACGGCATTCGTAAGCAGACCTATCGGAACTTTCGTGTTCTTGCAATCAACGACGGCTCCACCGATGGTTCGCTCGAAATTCTGAAAAGACATGCTTCCGAAGACAGTCGGATCGATATCATCAGAAGGGAGAATCACGGATTGGTTCGAACGCTGAACGAAGCGTTGAAAAGAGTGAATACTCCTTTGGTTGCGAGGCATGATGCCGATGACTACTCACCACCGGATCGCTTTGAAAAACAGGTTCGTCACTTTGAATCCAACCCGAAAACCGGTGTGCTTGGAACCTCTTTCCTCGTCTCGAAACCCACTTGGTCTTACGGAGAATATGCTCCTCTCAGGCACCGGCAGATCCTTGAACATTTTGCTTTCAGAAATTGCATGGCTCATGGATCGATCATGGCTAGAACCGAAGTTTTGAAAAAGGCAGGTGGATACAGCGAAGCACCCGAAGTCCACCACGTTGAAGATTTTGACTTATGGGTTCGTTGTGCCGGGATTTCCATGATCGAAAACCTCCCGGAAATTCTTTACGTCTATCGCGATCACGTACAGAACGTTTCAAGCCGGAATATCGATATCCAGATTCAGGGGGCAACTCGGATTGCCGCTGAGTCCAAAAGAAAATTGATTCAAAAAGCAGGCAGCCTTCGCGATCTGATGGATTGCCTGTTTGAATTCAGAAAATTTTATTCAAGTGACCCCTACGCTCTGAGCCGGAAGCAGCAATTTTCGGTCGCTTTGAAAGAGAATGCCCGGATATTGAAGAAGTCTGGAAAGAAGATCGGGGCGGCTCTGAGGACCCGACTTGTTGAGGCATCTCAGACCGGTAAATGATTCCGGAGGTCCGTCTTCAGATAATCCGTGGTTTCCAAGGTAAAGATCCGTCGGGATTTCATTCGACCACTGCGATTAATTTTGCCGTATTTACATGCCTTTATCCGGCTTATTTCGGGAAAAATTAATCGGAATCCATCAATTGTCGTAATATAACTGGTTTTCCTGCTTTAGCTTCTTATAATGTTGTTACCGCCTTTGGTTACAAAACACCGGGTTAGGAGCCAGCTTGCACGCAGTCATTGTCACTTCTGAGTTTTTCAATCTGAGCTCGTCAGAACGAGGCAAATTCGCGAAGAGCTTGGCCGAATATCTTGAGCGGCGATGCGAAAAAGTCACCATTCTCTTTTCAGCTCTTCAAGATAAATCCGTTTCTTCGGTAACCTGGCAAAAAAATGCAATTGTCGGAATCGAGCAGGGTCGAGAAAATTTTTCCCTTCGTTTTTTGTATTGGCCAGAATCATTCGTTACCCCGGAACCGCTACAGGTTTCCTGGCAGGTGGCAAATGAACTGGAGCAATTGAATCCGGATTTGATTTATTTTCTCGATTATAACGGAGCCGCTTATTATTCATCCTTGCGCGAGCCGCTCCGCTCCAAGAGCCGTCAAATCGTCTGGCAGAGCTTCATTGAACAACATATTTTCAGAGCCCGTCCCGTATCCTCTTTTGAAGCGCTTTTGGAAATTGATCTTCAACGGAAGGTGGATCTGGCTATTGAGCGCGCAGACCTGCTGCAAAATGGGAGATCGAACGATGTCCTTGATTTCAGTTTGAAAGATATCATTTTTTCTTCTTTGGAGCCGGCTACCAGTCCAAGTTCATGGATCATTCTAAAGGGTTCCAAAGAGGATCGCTTTGCGGGTCTTTGGTCCAATTTTTTGAAAAGTCTTGCTGTCAACGGAGTTGAGCCCCCGTCATTTCGGGAAGTTCAGATTGAAGACTCTTGTCTTCAGGATTTGAAAGGATGCTCCGTACTTTTCATTGGAGATGTTTTTGATCACAAGTTCAAATTGATGGAGCTGTCGAAAGCGAACTCGGTTCATTTACTTTGTGAAGGCGAAAGCGACAGAGCATTTTGTAATTCATTGCCAAACGCAGTATCCCTCAAGTCCACGGCTTTCGATGTAGCGAAACTATTTGGCCTCGAAAACGGGTTCCAAATCCGCACGATCATGAACGAGGGAATCACTTCCAAGGCGCTAATCAGTGTATGTTTGATTCATAAAGATCGTCCGGCATTTTTGCAGCGGGCGTTGGAGTCTCTGAATGCTCAAACCAGCCGGGAGTTTGAAGTCATTGTTGTGGATGATGGCAGTAACTCCGCACAGGCCATTCAATACCTATCGCAAATTCCCGGATCGAAAACGAACTTTCCCATGAAAGTTTTCTCCATTCCGAATGGATATCTCGGAAGAGCACGCAACTTTGCAGCTCAACATGCGAATGGTGAATACCTATTGTTCATGGATGACGATAATTTCGCTCTCCCCTCTGAAATCGAAGTATTCGCAAAAAATACGCGTGAATACCCAGAGATCGAATTATTTACCTGTCTGTTCAAACGCGTTCATACCAATGATCCAATTACAGGTAATGAGACGGGGGAATCTGTTTTGATGTCCGAAATGGGACTCGCCTCGCTTTTGTTGAGAAACTGGCAAAGTGACGCGAATTTCCTCGTTAAAAAAGGCGTATTTCTGGAGCAGGGTGGATTTTCAGAGGTATTCGGGCTGGGACATGAGGACTGGGAGTTTTTGCTGAAATGCGAAAAGAACAAGGTCAGAAAACGTCTGATTTCCGAATTTCTTTTTCTTTATCGCAGCTCAACCAGTGGGATGTTGAATGCCACCGGAAGCCAATCCCGATTCCGTCATCTTTTATCCGTTGCCTCTAAAAATCCAGATGACCGGTACCAGGATCTACTGGAAATCCTGTTTTACGCAAACCGGACTCAAGCCCAGTAACGCGGAACTGCTTTCATCTGACGGATAAAGTTTTCATGCGAATGGATGCTGAGCACTTCGGTTTGAGCAAGTCTGGCTTTCGCGAGTGAGCGCGGCTTGTCTTCAAGCAGCTCCCGAATGCGGGTTCCGTAGGATTGTACGGACGTCGGGTCTTTCACCAGATAGGCATTCTGATCGTTCAGAATTTCAGCCAAGCCACCGATGTGAGTGGAAACCAGTGGCATTCCCGCTGAGATCACTTCGAGAATGATGTTTGGAATTCCATCCCACAGAGAAGTGTACAGGAATCCATCAAACTCTTCTTTTGCGGCAATGGATTGAAAGCCGTTGAAAGCCCCTTTGTAATGGATGTTAGGAGTTTCCTTGAGGTTTTTAACAAGATCTTTGGCGTTGTCCATGATGGCGTCGCCATATACGTGGAATTCTACGTCAGGGAACATGTAGCTGAGTGGAACCAGTATTTCCGGCTGTTTTTGCATGTCGATCCGGGAAGCCCATAGAATCTTTTTGTTAGCTGTCTTCCCATTCGCCACTTCCACTTTTGGATGAGTTGATGGAAAGTTAACTGTTTTAAAGAGTTCAGAAGGAATTCCGTAACGTTTTGACCATATTCCCGGCCAAACCGTATTATCCGATATAATCGAAGTCAAATGGGTCCATGCCTTCTCTAAATGGCTGATGGCGTAACCCCCGGGTGCGTTTTCATGCCGGGTGCGATCTTCCGCATAGAGAGAAGCGTAGAGAGTGGTGTTCTGCTTGATTTGCAATCCATGTAGAGAAAAAAGATCCCAGCAAATCCGACTGTTGATGTTGTGAATGGCTTTTGGCTTCAACTGTAAAATCACACGTAGAAGCATGTTGATGATCGTGGGTTCGAGCAGACCTCGGGCCACTTTCCCAAGCTCTATTGTCTCCACCTGAGGTGAGAGTTTTTCAAACCACGTTGAGTCAGAATCCTCGGTGGTGAAGAGCACGACTTTTTTTCCGGCTTCAACCAAAGCATTAATGTGGAGAATGGTGCCCAGATCGGCCCCGCCTCGTTTGATCCAGGGAGCAAAAAAGAAAAAATCCCAATTTTTTGACTTCAGCTTTTCATACAGAAGCGTGTAGAGATTAAGCCCTTCCGAATGCGTGACCATGTAAGAATGATATCGATGAAAGAGGTCGCTGGTGGGATAAAGCGCGATCTCATGTTCTGAAACATCTTTGAAGGATTCGGTGAGCCATTGGGGAAACTTTTTCTGATGCAGATATCTCCAGTAGATGGCATCCGCCAGAGGTCCCCTTTTCTGGAGAGACTCCAACTGATCAAAAAGTTTCGAAGATTGAATGGTCCCCTGAATGCTTCTCTGGGACTCGAGGAAAGAGCCAGTGTGTTTTTTTCTGTAAAAATAGGCCGTTTTCGGAACAAGTTTATGAATGTAACCTGACCCGGCGATGTCGACGTTCCATAGCCAGTCTTCAAATGCGAAACCGCTCGCTTTGGTATTTTTCCGGTAGGGGACAGCCCTGTAGTTGGAAGTTTTGGAAAAGCTTACTGAAACAAATGGATTGTGCTCGAGGAATACGCTCCAATTAAATGCCGGGTCCTCTTGATCAATGTGAATGAAATAATCAAAACCTCGTTCAAAGGTAAGGGTCAGTGATGGATGGAGTACAAGGTTTTCATTTTCAGGAGTATTCTTAAGAAATTGATGACACTGAATAATCCAGTCAGGTGAATGGAAGTCATCCCCGTCGAGGAAGGTAAGATACTCGGTTGTGGCCGCATGGGCCGCGTGATTTCTGGATTCTCCCGGATCGCTGTAATTTACAAATTCGATTTTTTGAAAAAAATCCTTATTTGTTTCTATAACGCTTTTTGTCTCTTCGTTGCAGGAGTCACCTACGATCAAAGCATGAACGGTCAGGCCGTGCTGTCTGGCCCGAGCCACGATCTGTCTGGCACCCTGAATGGTTTTGTGCAGGAGTAATCCTTCGCGGTGAGCGGTAATTGCCAGTGTTATGTCCTGTTTTTCCATGCTTTAAATATTCTTTTATTCCAATTTGTTATCAAGGATTAAATCAATTTTAGTTCTTTCAGATGGGCTCGGTAGATTTGTCCGACTTTTTTGGCGTTGTATCCGATCTCGATCGTTTTACGGGCTTTGGTTCCAAGTGCGGTACGTTGTTCCCAAGACAAGGCAAATGTCGATTTCATCTGCTCTGCAGCGTGTTCGATCAATGGATCTGCCCAATGTTGGCCCTCCCAGAACGAATACTGTCCCGACTCCAGTTGAGCTATTTTGTAGTCGACGAGGAGCGAGTTTTCAGAGGTGCAGAAATCGGTGTTTCCTGACCAGTTTGTCACGATGACTGGTTTTTCCAAAAGCATTGCTTCGGCGATGTTTCTGCCAAATCCTTCAGAGCGATGAAGTGAAACGAATGTGTCACAACAGTTGAGCAAAGCCAGGAAGTCACTTCGGTTCAGCGTTTCGTGAATCCAGATGATTCTTTTGTCCTTTTCGCAAAGACTTTGCACCCACTGAACATCCGGGTTCGTGACGTCGCGGTTTGAAGACTTGATGATCAATGCAACGTCGTCATTTTTTGGAAATGCCTTCAGGAAGGATTCTACAACCGCATGAGGGTTTTTTCTGTGAACCGAAGAGTTAAAGTCGAACGTAAACATGAATAAGAACTTGTCTTCGGGAATTCCAAAAGAGGTGCGTTCCCGTGGATGAAATGGAGGTAACTCCACGACCATTGGCATGAGTTTTACCGGGACAGTTGCTTCTGACTGAACAGACAATTGGGTGAACTTGCTTGAAGCCCACATTTCATCCATCAAATCAAAAACCACATTGAGTGGCTTTGGCCAATAGGGAAGCTCCCATTGGCAGTATCCGATGTTAAATCGGCCCTTGAAGAGAGACTCACCCATGGATACTGCTGAGTAAAAACAGTCAAATCCAGGCAAACAAAAAACGTTCGTCTTGTGGGGGAGATCCTCGCTAATCAGGGAGTTCAGGGTAAAATCTTCGTTCCTGGCCATGTTGACTCGTGGAAAACGAAAAGCCGAGTGGGGGAGGTTCACTGTATTCAGTGCCTGCGAAAGCATCCGAACATCTTCTCCCACGCCGAGCTCCCCTGTTGCATGGCCAACGATATTCACTCCAGACTGTGTTCCTTCGGGGATTGCAGGTGTTTCCTTCTTTTGTGAAAACGCTTCGAAAGGGACTTCGTCCAGGTAAGAGAGTGCTTTGGTTGATTCTTGCTCGCAGAGGGATTTCTCCTCGACGGAAAGTTCAGAGAAATCGCGGTCAAAGTTCTGAATACTGTAAAGTTCGTTACGATGATTTTTCAATTCAAGAGCGATTGCTTCTGAAATGCAGGGAAAGGCTTTGTCGCTGGGAACAAAGACCAGGTAAAACCATGCGATGAATCTCTTTCCATCACGGCTGGAAAGGCTGGGGAACGATTTTTGAACGTTGGGAAAAAGATCCCATATCCCTTTCATGAGCTGGGTGACAGGAAGGGTTCCAATTGTCTGCGTTTGTGGAACTACGGAATCAAGAAATGCGTCGTTGTTTTTTGAGTACCGATGAGTGGCTTCCGAATATTCCTTGTAACCCCAGAGTACCCACCAGATCACAATACCGAGCCTGCCCTCGATACTTTTCATGGGGCAAAGTCTCTGAAGATCTTCCCGCATGTTCCAGATGGTCCAGAGAAACTTCGGAATCTCAACGGGCACTTGCTCGATGGACGGTTCGAGGTCGAAAATTTTATTCCAATGACTTTTCATCGTTTATTTCGATTCGAAATAATCACGTTGTCAGCCAAGCATCGCTTGCGTGTATTTCGGGAGAACTTCCGCCGTTGGTCCGTCTGCTTGAATCTTGTGGTTCTCAATCCAGATGACCCGGCTGCAGAGCAATTCGATATCGTGAGCGCTGTGGGAAACGAGAATCACGGATACACCCTGGCTCCGGAATTCTTTCATCTTGTCCATGCACTTGCGCTGAAAAGCAGCGTCACCGACCGCGAGTACTTCATCGATGAGAAGAAGCTCGGGCTCGAGATGGGCCACGACGGAGAAACCCAGACGTGCGTTCATCCCGGAGGAATAAGAGCGAATTGGCTCGTGAATGAAATCGCCGAGTCCGGAGAAGGCGATGATCTCTTCGGTTTTGGCGGCAACTTGTTTACGACTCAGGCCCATGAGAACACCGTTCAACTGAATGTTTTCAAGACCAGAAAGCTCCGGATGGAATCCACCGCCCAGTTCGAGAAGGGGCGAAACCCGCTTGGTCACTTCCACGGTTCCTGAAGTGGGTCTCAAAACACCCGCGACCAATCCGAGAAGTGTGCTTTTTCCTGCACCGTTTCTGCCGACAAAGGCGACGGCTTCGCCTTCCTGGATTTCAAAGGAAAGATCCTGAAGTGCGGTGAATCCCTGCTTCATGACTTTCATCGTGGATGGAAGATTGAACAGGACACCCTTCAGTGCACCGGTAAAGTGGTGATAGAGCGGGTAGGTTTTGGTTACCTTATTAAAACGTACGATAGCCATCTTAGAGTACCTCCGCAAAACGCCACTGAAGTTTCAAATAGACCCAACGGGCAAAAGCCATCATCACCAGACACCACAGGAATGACGAAAGAAGGTAGTCCGCTCGAATGGTTCCCTGCATGAACAAGCTGCGCCAGTTGATGATCAGCGGTGCCATTGGATGATAAAGGATGAGCCACTGATATTTTTCCGGGATCAGGGTTTCGGAGTAAAGGACCGGGGTCATGTAAAAGAGAAATGTCGTGCCAATTTGCAATAGACGTTCAATGTCCCTGAAGAAAACCGTTAATGTGGCAAAGATCATGTTCAGGCTGCAAGCGATCCCAAAGTGGACCAAGACAAGCAGAGGCAAAGCGTAGATCCAGGCAAGAGAGACTTTTCCATGAAAGAGAATCATGAAAAGGATGATGACGGGCACAGATGCAAAATAGTGAATTGCGTCCTGAAGGGAAACAACCAGTGGAATCAGGAAACGCGGGAAAAGTGTTTTCTTGATGAGTGGTGCGTTTGAAATAAACGTGCCGGGTCCCGCCATTACGGTATTCATCATCCATTGCCACGGGAAAAGACTTGCCACCAGGAACAGGGGATAGTTTTCGGTTTTCATCTTGATGATTTTGTCGAAAACGAGGTAGTAAAGGCACGCATACATGAGAGGGCTTCCGATAGACCAGAAATAGCCCAAGGCCAGTCGCTTGTAGCGGACTTTCAGTTCTTTTTTGAGGAGCTCATAGGTCAGGTCGAACCAGTGGTGTTTTGAGGTCATGGATGATAGGATTATTGCTTGAATTGACCTTTTTTCCAACTAAAAGTTGGGAATCGACCCCGCCTGAGTCCGGGGGACATTGCCTTTCCATGGAGCTAGTGTTTTAATTGGCAAATGATCGGACCCATTCGGTATTTTAGCGCATACGTTTTATACCCGATTTTAGAGAAAAAATCGAAAAGACAGATCGCCCCCAAGCTCATCGAGCTGAAACGGTTCGATCGTCTCCCGATTGAAGATCAAAGAAGAGTCCAGCGGGAGGAGCTTTTTAAAATCCTTTCGTCCTGTCGCGCTCATGTTCCTTACTATCAGGATCTTTTCCAAAAACACTCTTTTGATGAAAACAAGGTTTTGAAAGATGCTCGCTATGTTCAGGATTTGCCGGTTCTGACCAAACAGATCGTTCGGGACAATATTGATCGTATCCGTCTCCCTCAGGCGGGGCATCCCCGTAAAACCGGGGGGTCCACCGGGCAATCTGTGTTCTTCTACTACGACAATGAAGGCCTCGATTGGACTGCGGCGGTCAATCTGATGGCTTATGAGATGGCGGGTAATTTCCCTCACAAGCGGGACGCACACATCTCTTCCGAACTCGATTTCGAAATCCCTCCGTTCAAAGACCGTCTTCTCGACGGGGTAAAGCTTTTTTCCCAGAACCGAAGCCGCCTCATGATCCGCTCGTTTTCCGATCATGATTTGAAGAAGTCATTTGAGAGTTTGAAATCGATCAAACCGTTCATGCTGCAGGGGCACCCGTCTTCCGGATATGCACTGGCGAATTACATTCAACGCAAAGGTCTCAAGCAGAAGCGGTATTGCCGTGTTTTTGAACCGAGTGGTGAGATGCTTACCCCGAAGATGGTTGAAACCATGGAGAAGTATCTTGGATGCAAGGTTGTGAATCGCTATGGAAATGCCGAATTTGGCGTGATGGCACATACTCGTCCGCAAGACCCGTATACAAAACTCAAAGTGTTCGATCGCGCGTTTTATTTTGAAGAGACCGAAGCGCAAAGTCTGATCGGTACCGGGTTGACTAACTTTTCCATGCCGTTGATTCGTTATAACACCGGCGATGTGGGAACCGTAAAAATCGAATCCGATGGAACCTTTATTCATAACTTGCAGGGTCGAATTCATGATTCCGTGAATATCGCAGGTGAAGACTACATGAGTCACTTCATCATGGACTACCTTGATCACCGCATTCGCGGCACTCGCGAATTTCAGATCGTTGTCGAAGACGGAAAGAATCCAACTCTCAATATTGTTGCTGAAAACGAGAGTGATCAAGATCGAATCCGGAATGAGTTGATCAAGCGTTGGCCATCCGGGCTCGACATTGCGTTCATTGGTTACGAAGACTTGAAAAAAGTGGGCTGGCAGCAGAAGTTTCGCCACGTCATTGATCTGAGAGGAAAAAAATGAGTTTGAAAGCTGTATTCAACACCTGGTCCGGAGCTTTTTTTAATCCAGGTGGCGGAGAGGTGCAGCTCCTCCAGACGAAGGATTACCTCGAAAAAGCAGGCGTTCAGGTTGATTTTTACGATCAGTGGAACCCGGAGCGGAATCCGGATATTTTCCATCAGTTTTCAATTCAACAAGGGGGCGAATTCCCGATACGAGAGTATAAAGCACTCGGTAAAAAAGTCGCCCTGTCGACAATCCTGTGGGCAGAGCTTCCAAAAGACAGCGAATTTTATCGCCATATACGCGAGCTGTTTCTTCTTTCAGACATCCTGTTAACTAACTCGGACGCAGAGTCACGCAAACTTGCTCGAGCCTATGAAGTGGATCTCGGAAAGTTTCATAAGACCCGGAACGCCATCCCGGCTCCCTACCTGAATACAAAAACCAGTCGAAACTTCCGGGAGACTTACAACATTCAAGGGGAATTTGTTCTTTCGGTTGCAAACGTCGACCGTCGGAAAAACACTCATGCTCTCAATCAGTCATGCAAGAAGCTTGGAAAGAAGCTGGTTCTGATTGGACACATTCGGGATATCCCTTACTTTGACGAATTCAAATCATCGAATCCGGATCTTCTTTATCTCGGGCCGATTTCCGACGTCGAGATGCTGAAGTCTGCTTATCAGCAGTGTGATTTATATGCTCTTCCGAGTTTGTGCGAAACGCCCGGCATTGCTGCGCTTGAAGCTGCTTCTCAAGGTGCAAAAATTGTAATTACGAATGAGGGCCCGACTGAAGAGTATTTTGGGAGCCATGTCACTTACGTGGATCCACATGATCACGATGGGATTACCCGGGGTATTGCCAGTGAACTCAGTCGTTCTCGAAACAAATCCGTAATCATCGCTCATGTTACGTCTGAATACACCTGGGATAAAACCGCGCAAGATGTTTTGGCGGGCTATCGCAAGGTGCTTGCCTGAAGCTTTACGCTTCTTTCACCACGTAACGGAACTTGTCGCGCCATCCAATCCGGATCAAATCTTCCAATTTGACGAATTTTACGGGGATATCTTCTCCGGAGAAGAGTTCTTTGGCTTTTGCCACGATTGCATCCTGTTTTGACAGGTCTTCGAGCACAATGTTCAGAACACGGCGACCGGATGTCCTGATAGCGATTTGGAACTCAGCGACGCCGCCAATGCGGTCGAACGCATCCTGAAGATAATGGGTTGGATAAGGTGTCCCACCGATTTCAATCAGGTCGTGAATCCGGCCTTGGAGATGCGTAATCCATTTTTTTCCGTCACGGACTTCAATTTGTCCGATGTCGCCGCTGCGATAGCGGATGAGTGGCATTGCAGGGTTGGTCAGTGTGGTGCCCACAATTTCTTCAAGCCCGTTTCCGAGAGAAACCGTTTCGTGATGAATGATGGAGTCGATGACTTCGAGTTCGAATGGATTTTCCCGGCTATGCGCAGTTGCGCCAAATTCAGCGGTTCCATAGCGATTGTAAACCTTGCAGCCAAGGTTGGATTCGATTTCAACAATCTTTCTCAGATCAAGTGACTCGCCAGTTGATTCAAAAACCCGGATCGCTTCTTTGTCGAACTGTTTTGTTTCAGAGACAAATTTTGCCAGTGCGTAAAGTGTGGATGGGTGCCCTTGAATTAAAAATGGTCTGGTTTGTCTGATTTCTTTCCAGAGGGTCTCGAGAGACTTGTGAGTGAAGGAGTGGGTGAACAGTGTTTTACGGTTCATTGCCCAGGACTTGACCATTTGTACCCAGCGTTCCTTCAGGTTCACTTTTTGAAAAAGTTCACTGGAGAGATAGGCTTCTGTATCCGTGTGTTTGCGCCCGGTGAAGGAGTGAGCATAAAGGTTTACAGCTGATGTCCAGTCCAGCGAGCTTTGATCGTAATAGATACTGGTGGAAATTCCTGTAGACCCACCGGTTTTCCGTACATGCAATGAATCCCGATCCAGTTTTTGGCTCAGAAGACGGACGCCATGTTCCTGAATGATTTCCTTGGTCAGGTAGGGAAGCTCTTGCAGGTAACGGATGTCCTTCAGAATGTCATCGACATGGAAGTCGATTTCTTTAAATAAATCAGTATAGTATGGCACGTTCTGTTGAGCCGAGCTGAGAACGGCATGCAGTCGTGTCTGGGTGATTTTTTCTCTCTCCGCCAGGGAAAGGGTGGATTCGTTTTTCAGAATTTTCAGCTTGTTCTGAATGTCCCGGTTGAGTTTCTTCTCCACTGCTGGATAAAGAATGTATGCATTGAAATAGTTTAAAATCATGGTATTTTTGTTAGATTATAAGATTTATCCAACAAAATAAAGGGCTTAAGAAACATGAAGGGCATTATTCTGGCTGGCGGCGCCGGCACCCGGCTGTATCCAATGACGCAAATCATTTCGAAGCAGCTGCTTCCGATTTATGACAAGCCAATGATTTTCTATCCGTTGAGCCTCTTAATGCTCGCGGGGATCAGTGATGTTCTGATTATCAGCACTGAGCGGGATACCCCGTACATCAAGAACCTCCTCGGCGACGGTTCCGACTTCGGTGTGAAGCTGAGCTACAAGGTTCAGGCGGCCCCGAACGGGCTTGCTGAAGCGTTCATCCTCGGCGAAGACTTCATTGGTAATGATGATGTCACTCTGATTCTCGGGGACAATCTTTTCTACGGAGACATTTCATTTTTCAAAGATGCGGTGACATTGCAAAAGAGTCGCAAGACTGAATTCAAGGCACGCGTATTTGGATATTATGTGGAAGATGCACGTCGGTACGGGGTGGTTGAGTTTGATAAACCCACGGGGAAGGTTTTCAGTATCGAAGAAAAGCCTCTCGAGCCGAAGTCCAACTATGCGATTCCAGGGCTTTATATTTTTGATTCAAGATGTGTGGAGCGTGCAAAAAATCAGAAGCCTTCTCCACGGGGAGAGCTTGAGATTGTAGATCTCATGAAAACTTATCTGGTTGATAATGAACTTGGAGTAACCACCATCGGGCGTGGGGTAAACTGGCTTGATACCGGAACACCGGACTCCCTTCTGGATGCGGGGCAGTTGATCGCAACAACACAGAAGCGACAGGGGTTGATGATCGGTTGTATTCACGAAATCGGACTGCGAAAGGGTTTTGTAACCGCGGAAAAGTTTGAGGCCGTGGTTAAAGCGCTGCCCAAGGGACCGTATCGCAGTTATTTGGAACGGGTAAAAGACGAACAAGCGGATCTTTAGATAAGAACGATTTTTGTTCCTTGGTGAGGGTTGTCTCCGTCCGCCGGATGGAGAAGTTTAGTTGATTCAGCGATGAACGCTGCAGGAGATTTTCATGAAATCATGTTTATTATTTTCAATTGGCCCGGTTCCTTCCAAAAACTTTAAAGTGGTTGAGGGTGGCGGTCTTCGTTGCTGGGGTTTGGCCGAAGGTTTCGTGAAAAATGGAATGAAAGTGACGATCGCAACGCGAGACGTGTTTCCACAAGCGGGTGACGAGAACGAGCTGAATTTACCCATTATCAACTGGTCTCCAGCCTCAAAAGAAACTTTTTCCAAACTTCTGGCAAGCTTTGATGCTGTTGTAGTGAGCTATTGCGGTGGCGACATGACCGAGTTGGTTCTGGAGTGCATCCCCGATCATGTTCAGTTGATTCTGGATTGTTATGTACCGATTTACGTCGAAGTTTCCGCGCGCGATTCCAAAGATAAAAAACTCGAATACGATAATTATGACCGGGATGTACGGAATTGGGGAATGGCACTTGGGCGCGGTGATTTGATCATTTGTGCAAATCAATCGCAAAAGGAATTCTATATCGGCGTGCTCTCCGCCCTTGGAAGAATCAACCCACTGACTTATGCCGAAGAAATGGTGATTGTAGTCCCGTTTGGAATCGAAGAAGCGCCACCCAAAGTGAAATCTCATCCGCTCACTGAACAAGGGTCGATTCAAAAAGAAGATTTCGTGGTGCTCTGGTTCGGTGGACTGTATCCATGGTTTTCGATCCTGGGTTTGATTCAGGCTTTTGAGCTGATTCATACCAATCCAACAAATAGACACATCAAACTCGTGGTTGTCGGGGGGAAAAACCCGTTTAATGACCATCCGGATTTCGTGAAGCAATACAAGGAAGTGGTTCAATATTGCGCCGAAAGAAAACTGAGCGATTATATCATTTTTAAGGACTGGGTTGATTATCAGGATCGTTTCGACTGGTATAATGAGGCCGAAGTCATTATCAGTCTGAATAAACCCGGGAAGGAAAACCGCCTCTCGTGGCGCACGCGGGTAATGGACTACGTGTGGGGAAGCAAACCCATGATCACGAATGGTGGCGATCCGTTGTCCGAGCATCTCCTGCAACACAGGGCCGCAGTAAGAATTGATGACCTGAAGCCGGAAACCATTCGGGATAAGATTTTAAGTTTGAACAAGACGACACTGGAAGAGATTGAGCGGAATCTGGATGAGGTGAGGCAGCAGTTTTTCTGGCGAAAAGCGACCCAGGAATTATGTGGTCTGATCAACCAGGGCTACCGTCCTGCCGATACCGGTCTTCCACATTCGATCATCGACCGCATTCAGAAACGCCCTGATGAGAGGAAATGAGATGATTCATGAGGTGAGCAGCTCAAACGTCGTAGAAGGCAAGTTTGGTCGAATGACCATGTCGACCGCAAATCATCCCGTTTCTTCGTTGATGGAAGCTTATGCTCAATTGGTATGTAAGCAGAGTGGTAAAGACATCAAAAAACTGTTGTCGGGTGAACTGAAGAAAACATTTTCAAAAGCGCGCGGGAATCCAAAAAATCCGCTCAGCATGATTATTGTGCCGGTTTTCCCTGGAAAAGAAGAGACGTTAAACGCACGAATTTCCATTTTAACGCAATACTACCACGAATTGCGCGACGATATCTTTTTTCTCATCCTTGATGTCTCTGGTGGAGATATTCAAAATAAAATCCCGACCGAGGTGTTTCGGCGCCCTGACGTCTTTCTATTTCAAAGTACGTGTTTGAGCCGCGCGGCAGATCCCGTTAACCGCTTCTTTTTTCTTGCTGATTTTGATGTTGATTTCCTATGGGTGAACGAATCGGTTAATTTTCATTCCGATCTTGTGGCGAACTTTCAGAAACTGAAAAAAACCACCCCTTTGCTCGCACTCATGACTCCTCTCTCTGACCGGACTGTTTCGTCGGCAGTGCCGAAAGGAAGAGAAGCACCGAAACGTGATGGAACAGTCATTCAATCGGTGCTTGAAGAGCTGGGT
>OUNO010004975.1_pt1 | contig 38297 bp, 37 predicted proteins | sample 1779811 | NCBI WGS metagenome assembly OUNO01 (sample SAMEA3914804, study PRJEB12502) | metagenome | biome: forest; material: soil | place: Canada | collected 2010-06-25 | depth 0.3 m
CGAGGGCGCTGCGGATGCTGCTTAACCATTCCGTTTCATTTGGATTGGAATCCCAGTAAGGAACGGTTGGATAGCTGGTGTAGCGAGGGCCGGGAACGTTGTATTTCCGGAAGAGTTCAATATTCATGATGCAAACACCTCTTTTTGGTATTTCAGGAAGTTTCTGACGTTTTGTTCCGGTGTCCATTGAAGAACTCCGTGACCGAGACCGCAAACCCAGGACTTGAGTGATGCACTCGGGAGTTTCAGGATCGGCTCGAAAAACTTTTCAATTTCCTTCATGCACGCCTGTTCCGGGAGAAGCATGAGGTTTGGATCGAAGTTCCCCTGGATGGACCATTTGTCGCCGATCCGGGTGAGGACTTCAGAAAGATTGTGGTGCCAGTCGATCCCGAGGCATTCGAACGGGAGACCTTCAAGATGCTGCCAGTGAGTCGGGCCGGTTCCTTTGGAGTAATAGACCACTGGAGTGTCCGGATATCTTCTTCTGAACTGAACGAGGACCTCACGAAGCGCCGGGATCACGATCTCGCGATATTGATCTGGATTCACTTCACCCGCGCAGGTGTCCATGACCGCAACGGCATCGGCACCGTTTTTAGCTTGAAGGCACATGTTCTCAATCAGGAGAGGAGCCAGGATCTTGAAGAAGCCATCAAAGCGGCCATCGGTCAGACCATTTTTCGCGTCTTGAAGCGCGCCTTGGTGGGAGCCTTCCACTGCATAATAGAAAAGAGTAAGCGGTCCACCGACAAAACCGAGAAGCGCTTTTTTCGGATCGAGTTTCTCGCGAATGAGATTGAGTGCCTTGCCTTGATAAGCAATACCCTGAACGAGTTCAGTCCCGGATAGATTGTCCCGGTTCAATTTGGAAAGAAGGCTCTTGTCCTTCAGGTACCAGGAAAGTTGCGGGCCTGGAGCGTAGTCGAGTCCCATGCCTAAGACTTCGAGTGGAAAGAGAAGATCCGAGAAGAGGATTGCGGCATCGAAATCGAAATCGCGGATTGGACCCATTGTGACTTCGCAGGCAAGTTCAGGAACCTTGCAGAGTTCAATGAAGGTGTTCTTCTTCTTCATGCCTTGATAGTGGGCATGATAACGACCCGCTTGGCGCATGAACCAGACTGGAGGTCTGGAGGTGTTTTGTTTCAGTACGGCATCTTGATAGAGAGTTTTGTTCATGGTTTATCTTTCCAGTAAATAGCCGACGCCGCGGACACTGCGGATCACGGTCGGGCTGTTCAAATCGGGTTCAACGAGCTTGCGAAGTCTCAATACAAAGTTATCGATGGTTCTCGGGGTGGGGTATTCATCCTCACTCCAGATCAGGTTCAGGATTTCATCCCGGCTTACCACCTGTCCGTGCTTCTCATAGAGAAGCTTCAGAAGGGCGCACTCCTTGTGGGAGAGGTGATGTTTCTGATCATCGGAAGTCAGTTCATACTGATTGAAGCGGACCTTGGCGCGTCCGATGCTCACTTCCGGTTCGGCAGAGACTGGAGTTTTTACAAATTGAATGCGCTTCAGGACGTTCTGGATCCGAAGCATCAGTTCCTTGAAGTGGAACGGTTTGACAATATAGTCTTCAGCGCCGAGCTCAAGCCCGTGAACCCGGTCATCCGGTGTGTTGGCTGCGGTCAGAAAAACCACCGCTGTGCTCGCGTAACGATCCCGAATGAGTTTTCCAATGTCGAAGCCGCTTCCATCCGGAAGATTCACGTCAAGAAGAGCGAGCGCAAAGGTGTGGTTCTGAAGGGCTTCGCGGGCTTCCTTAAGATTCTGAGCCCAGAGGACTTCAAGTCCTTCGATGCTCAGACGATCTTTCAGTGTGGAGCCGACGTTCACTTCATCTTCGAGAAGCAGAACCTGATTAGGCATCACTCACCTCGTGTTTTTCAATTTTGAAACTGAGGAAGGTTGAGAACTGATTGTCTTTTGGGACGAAGTCGGCAGAACCGGACATCTTTTTCATCAGGGTTTGAATCAGGTAAAGGCCCACGCCTGCGCCTTGGGAATTCTGGCCGCGGTAGAAGAGGGTGCCCAGAGAGTTCCGGTCACCCGAGAAGTTCGCGTTCTTGTGAGTGACTTCAAGGAAGTAGAAGTGTTCCTGTTTTTCGCTCCGGATGAAGAGCTCGACCGGTGCCTTGGTGGTGTACTTCATCGCATTGTCGAAGATATTGCGGAAGATGATATTGAGCGAGGTGACGTCGGCCAGAACGAAGGACTCGTCGATGGAGAGTTCGATCAAGATCCGCTTTTCGCCCAGGTTGAACTGGGGAAGAATCCGGTTCTGGAGGAAGCTCTTCACTGGCACGGACTGAAGATTCAGTTTTCCGCCGCCTTCGATTCGTGCGAACTCCAGGGTTTCTTGAACCTGACCTTCAAGACGGCTGACGTCTTCGAGTAGTCGCGAAAGGAATGGGGCCTGTTTTGGGTTGTCATCGACATCACGCAAGGTTTCGGCCTGAAGTCGGATGCTGGTGAGCGGAGTTCTCAGTTCGTGGGTGATGGACGCAAAGAAGGCTTCAAGACTCCGGGAGCGCTTGGTATCGCGGAGAAAGAAGAAGAGCAGGACACCGTTAGTGATCAGGATCAGGAAAATAAAGGTTCCGGATTCCGCAGTGATCATGTGCTCGGTGCGATCAAGCCTGTGTTGAACCTGCGACTCCGGAAGACCAATCTGCGTCTGGAGATTCGCGATCTCATCACTCTGCTGTTTCAGCAAGGTCCCCCACCAGATGGCCAAGACCAAAAGCGTGGCAACCCACAAGCCCTGAATCAGGACCAGGAGTTTGAACCGGCGGTCTGGTTTTTTGATGAAGTCCCCTTCGCCCATTTTCTTATGCCTTTACGTTCTTAAATACTTTCTTCGCCGCTTCTAGAACCTGATTCAGGTCTTGATCAGTGTGAGCCGTACTCAGGAATCCAACTTCGTAGCCGCTTGGAGCGAAGTAAACCCCTTCGTTCAGGAAGCCGTGGAAAATCTGAGCGTAGTACGCTTTCTGTTCTCCCGGGATCTTCTCGATGCTGCGAACGGTTTCTTTGCCGTTACAGATCATCCAGGAGATGGAACCGAATTTCTGAATGTGAGTCGGAAACAGAAGCGTGTTGTTTGCAATGCTCTGAAGTTCGCCAAGGAAGCGCTCGCCGGTTGCAGCGAGTTTCGGATACGGGTTCTCGCGAATGATTTTTTTCAGCATCGCGTGGCCCGCACTCATTGCGACCGGGTTCGCTGACAGGGTTCCTGCCTGATAAACCGGACCGGTGGGAGCGATCTTCTCCATGATTTCCTTGCGGCCGCCGTAAGCACCGACTGGCATGCCGCCGCCGATGATTTTTCCGTAAGTAAGAAGGTCTGGCTTGATGCCGGTGAGTTCGGCCATACCGCCCAAGGCAACGCGGAAGCCTGAAATCACTTCATCGAAAATGAGGAGCGTGCCGTGTTTGCGACAGAGGGTTTCAAGCTTTTTCAGGAATTCGGGTCTTTGAATCAGGAGGCCGTTGTTTGCAGGGAGGGGTTCAACGATCGCTGCAGCCAGGTTCTTGCCGTGAACTTCGAAAGCCGCTTCAAGCGCCTTGTCGTCATCGAGTGGAACCACGATGGTTTCAGAAGCAGTACGGGAAGAAATCCCGGCACTGTCCGGAGAAGCCATTTCCGCAAGACCCGAACCCGCGCGAACGAGCAGGGAGTCTGCGTGTCCGTGGTAACAGCCATCAAACTTGAGAATGAAGTCGCGTCCGGTGTAACCGCGAGCGAGACGAATTGCAGACATCACGGCTTCGGTACCGGAAGAAACGAAACGAACTTGTTCGAGAAGTGGGATCGCCTTGATCAGGTCTTCTGCGAATTCAAGCGAGTAGCGTTCAGCCGCACCGTAGGACCAGCCTTTGGAAAGTGCGCCTTTAATCGCTTCTCCGATTTCAGGATCCTGATGTCCGAAAAGGAGCGGGCCCCAGGACATGCAGAAGTCGATGTATTCATTTCCATCCACGTCAGTGAGACGGGAGCCTTTTGCAGATTCAATGAAGCGGGGAGTGCCGCCGACTCCGCGGAAGCCGCGGACCGGAGAGTGAACTCCACCTGGAGAAACTTTTTTTGCGCGTTCGAATAACTGTTCTGATTTTGTAGTGTTCATGTCGTTCTCTTTCTATTTCAACCAATCTTGTGCGGAGCGGGCACCGTAGGTGATCACCATCTGTGCTCCGGCTCTGAAGAATGCAGTCCAGGATTCAAGGTGCGCTCTTCTTCCATCGATGAGGCCCTTTTCAGCCATCAGTTCGATTGCGGCAAACTCTCCACTCACTTCGTATACGGCCCAAGGAAGCGGAATGCGGGAGGAGAGGTCTTTTAATACGTCGAGGTAAGGAAGGCCCGGTTTCACCATCAGGATGTCGGCGCCTTCTTCGCTGTCGCGAAGGCTTGAGCGGTAAGCATCGGATGGATTACCCGGGTCGATCTGATAGGACGCGCGGTCCTTGATCTTCACTTCGCCTTTGGGTGCGGAGTCGGCCGCGGCCCGGAAGGGTCCGTAGAATCCCGAGTGGAATTTTGCGGAATAGCTCATGATGAGCGTCTGGTGCAAATGGTGTTGATTGAGGATTTCGCGAATTGCGCGGATTCGGTGATCCATCATGTCGCTTGGAGCGACGCAATCAGCACCGGCTTGTGCGTAGGAAAGAGCAGCTTCGGCAAGTGCTTTAACGGATGGGCCGTTCACAACATGGTCGTGAGCATCGTTCAAAATCCCGCAATGGCCGTGGGTGGTGTAAGAGCAAAGGCAGACGTCGACCGAAAGGAAGATGTCTGAACCGAAACGTTTCTTCAGATTCGAAAGCTGGTTCGCGGTGAAGTCGTAGTGGAAACTATTGTCGCTCTTGGTTCCCGGAACGCCGAACAAGAGGAAGCTCTTCACTCCTTTTTCGAGGTCTTTCTCAACCTGCTTGAGGAGTGTCTCCGGAGTATCGCGATAAACGCCGGTCAGGCCCGGGATGGTTTCCCTGTCCTTGATGCCTTCCACGACGAAGAGCGGCTGGATCAGCTTGCTCACGGAAATGGAAACCTCCTGGGTCAGGCTTCGGGTGATGGGATTCAGTCTTAATCTGCGATTTGATTCCGGATACATGTTCTACTCCATCGAAAAGAGTTCAGGTTCGATTCCAATCGGCTTCAGCTTTTCCTGGATCACCTTCGCGGTTTTTCCAAGGCCACAGGCGTGCTGTTTTCCTTTGAATGCGTCGGGACCGAGCTTACCCCAAAGTGTTTGAAAGGATAACCCCGAACCCCAGTAAATCGACTGGTTTTGCTGAAATTTTTGAGGAATCTCACGGAAGCTGTGCCCGTAGGTTGCGAGATTCTGTGTTCCTTCGGTTGATTCACTCTCGTGATGAGTTAAAACAAGAAGCTTCGGTGCGTTGAAGCGGAGAAGCTTCTTTTTCAAGATGGGCAGGAATGCGTCGATGCCGTGGCTTTCGGCAGACCCCTCAACCCAGATGCCCTGGTCAGCCAGTTTGAACCAGCTCTTTGTACCCGAGACCCAGACTCGTTTCTTTGGATCCGCAAGGAAGGATGGATCCTTCAGGAATTCAGCCGCACGGGAATGAGCAACGAAAACGAGGGAAGTGTTTTCCAGAAGGGATTTCTGGTCGTCAGAAAGATCAACCGCCTTGAAATCAAAAATGTCGGACGCTTCGATTTTAGTGAACGAGGAGATGTCCTTTTGAACCTTGCCCCGAAGTTCTTCCGTCCACTCACCGTTTGGTTTTTCGCCCCGGATGATGAGCGTGCCGGAAGGGAGGTAACTTGCACCGAGCTTCTGGTGACAGCCGCCACCCCATTCGATGAGAATTTCGCGTTCAGCAAGGGCTGCATAAGCAGAAGGTTCGTGATGAAGTTTGGAGACGATCGCACGAGTCTCTGCGTCTGCTGTTCTCGCTTCCACCGCGAGCGCTCCCTGTGCCGGAGCCGAAGGGCAAAGTTTCAGCGGAGGAACCATCATCCGGGTGTTTTCAAGCAGGCGATTCAGCTCGATCGAAGCCTTTGCATCGATGGCAAGGCGTTCAAGCCCCGCAAATGCGAGAACCACGCCGTCTAGTTTCTTTTCGCTCGATTCCGGCTCGTGCACGCGAGAGAGACGGGTATTCACGTTTCCGCGGATTTCAATGAACTGGAGGGAGGGGTCTGCATTTCCAAAACGAGGAAGCGCCTTTTTTAAAAAACCTGGAATCAAGGTCAGGCGACGCGGAGAAGAGGTTCCAATCCGGATGGGTTTTCCCTGCTTCAGGCGTTCCATGACGGAGGAGTGGAACAGGATGCAATCGTGAGGAAGTTCGCGAAGCGGGACCGCAGAAAGAGTGAATGCACTCGGACGATCGACACTGAGATCTTTCATGGAGTGAACGGTTAGATCCACATCACCGCGGAGAAGGGCGTGATCGAGTTCTGCTGTGAAAAACTCTTTTCCTTCGATCTGGCTTAAAGGTTTGTCGAGGATGATGTCGCCGCGAGTTTCGATTCCCTCAAGAACGATTTCAATGCCTGGATTCAGGCGTTCAAGTTCCCGGGCGACCCAGGAGCTCTGAGAAATGGCGAGCAAGGACTTGCGTGTTCCCAATTTTAAAACTTTTTTATTCATAACCTTAGTAAAACAGCGCGAGATCTTCCCAACCGTGCGGGATGTGAATCGAGCGCGCCATGGATCTCAGGATTGATCGACTGTGGCACGCATCCATCGCTTGTTTGATCTGTTTTTCGCGGAACAGGTTCTGTTCCTTCTCCATCGCAAACAGGTCGCTTAAGGAAAGCGCTGCGAATCCGGCATGGGCGAAGTGTTCAACTTCGTTTGCCTGTCCGCCGAGATGGAGAATTTTCGCTTCCGGAGACATGGCCTTCATGACTGTCTGATCGAGAGGTGAGCCTGCCGGAGTGGCGATTAAAATAAGAGTTGCATCTTTCAGGTGAGAAACGAGTGCCGCTTCATCCGAAAGGTACTGGATCCGGGAATAGCCCTTTTTCAAAAGCTCGTCCTGAAGTTCAGACAGACGTCCTTCGGAGCGGTTGTAAAGAGTGAGATTGAATTCAGCGAAGTAAGGCGAAACGCTTTTTGAAAGCTGGCCTGCACCGAGGAGGACCACGCGGTCAGAAGCCGCCGGAGAAAGAAGGCGGCGAGCGAGTGCACCGTAAGTGTTTCCGCCGATTCCATGAAGGTATTGTGCGCGGATTTCTTTGGTGTCTTCGAAGAGGTTCAGAAAAATGGTTTGAAAGGAAAAGGCTTTTGCAGGATCGGTTTCCTGGAGATTTTTGAATGCAGTCTTCACTTGTCCGAAAACGTCAGTCTCGCCTTTGATCTCGCTTTCGAGACCGGAAGCAAAGCGGAGAAGAAACTCATAAGCGGCCGGGCCTTCGAAATGGCGAAGGGAATTTCGGATGGGGAGACTGGAATTGCTGAGGAGAAGAGTGCGTTGGCAGGTGCGGATTTCAAAAAAAGCGGACTCGTCCAAGTCCGTGCTTAAATTGGAATTTGCGGAAAACTCATAGATGACCACAGCTGCTTCTCCTTGGGTCTGAGTATAGGGGAAAAGCCCTTGTCTTTTGTCACGGCTATGTCAAAACATGTTATAAAGGCAAAACTATGAAAATCCTGATCTATCACCCCGTTTTACTGCCCGTCGTGCGTTACGGCGGGACGGAGCGAGCTCTGCTTTGGCTTGCCAAAACGCTGCACTGGATGGGCCATCAGGTCACTGTATTTGCGGCTCCGGGGAGCTCCATGCCCGAGGGGATCGACTGTATCACAGACCCTGTGGTCCTCCTCAAACGGGCCCCGGAATTCGACGTAATTCATGGATTTACCAAATTTGACCCGAAAATCGAGGAAGCGGCCAACGGGAAGGTCCTGTTCACCATTCAAGGGAACGGCCAAAAAGGCGAAAAATTTCATAGAAATACAATCTTCGTAAGCCGGAACCATGCCGAACGCCATGGGGCGACCGAGTATGTTTACAACGGGCTTGATCCGGATGAGCTTTCCTTCAAGGAAGGGCCGAGACCCGATCGTTTTCTCTTTTTATCAAAGACTTCCTGGAGGGTGAAAAACCTGAAGGGCGCGGTCCGGTATGCGCGAAAGTTCAAACAGAATCTCTGGATTGCGGGTGGGGACAGTCCACTCGGACTCAAGGCTTATGCTGGAGCAAAAGGGATTCTGGGAGCCGACTGGAAATGGGTCGGTTCGGTGGATCAGCAGGAGAAAGCCTCCTTCCTCGTTGAAGGAAAGGCGATGTTATTTCCGCTCCTTTGGAATGAACCCTTTGGAATTGTCATGACCGAGGCTCTCGTGAGTGGAACACCGGTTCTCGCGCATCCCTTTGGATCGGTTCCGGAAATCCTCGAATTTGCACCTCAGTGTCTTCTCCGTTCCGATGAGGAATGGAAGGCTGCAATGACAGGTGAGATTCGTCTCCCGAGTGCCCGCGAATGCCGTGATTGGGTTCTCTCGAAATTCGATCAGGTGAACATGACGAAAAAATACATCGAGTACTATGAAAGGGTTGCTTCAGGAAAACTCCTGAACGCGCAAGAACCCGTTACCAGGATCACCGCAGAAGAAATCAGTTTCTCTTAAGTCGTCGGAGTGACTTCAGCCGGAACGGGTGCTGGATCAGCGCTTTTCGGTTCAAAAAGCTCGCGGACGAGAACCACTCTCAAAACCTGGGAGAATGGAATCAGAAGAAATGCGTAGATGGTGACGAGCAGGCCGCCCAAGCCCAAAGCCGCGTAGCTTCCGTTTGAAATGTAACCGAAGATGCCGGTGATGATCATGGCGAAGAAGAGCGGTGCAAACATCAGAAGGGTCAGCTTCAGGAAGAGAACCCACTCCGAGTAAAAAATCAGAAAACTTTTCCGATAGGCGTCGCCCACTCCGGTTCCAACTTTAAGAATCCCGATATACACGGCAAAAACCACGGCAGGACCGGAAACAATCAGGGTGTAGAGAATGCCGAAAATCGTTCCTGCGATCAGAAGCGGGTCGAAAGAACTGAAAAGCAATGTCAGGGATTCCTGGGAGATGCTGCCGCCTTTCACCACGAGCTGATAAGTCACGACATAAAGCGGAATCACGAAGCCGATGAAGATGATCAAAAAATTGCAGATGGCAAATTTGACCATCGTGATGAAGGTTTCTTTCTTGAATGCGAAATGACTGGTGCGATCAAGCAGGGAGGATTCCGTGTTGTTTGCAATCATCGCTTCCCGGATCGAGAGGAACAGTCCCAAGGTCAGGATTCCCCCGAGTAGAACCTGGGCGATCATTCCGATGAAGGGCAGGATGCTCAGGATCATCTCGATTAAGGTGATGAGCACGAAGATGCCGAGCACACGCCAAAACAGCTTTTTTGTCAGTTCCAGGGTCGGATCAAGAACGGTGCTCAATGACATTTTCATGAGATCAGGATAGTCTATCGGGGAATGAATCCAAAATCTTATCTCATTGTCGGAGATGGCGCCTGCTCGGGAAATCCGGGTCCCGGAGGATGGGGACTGATCGTTGTCACGCCTTCGGAGCAGGTACTCGAAGCAGGGGACCATGAAACTCAAACCACCAACAACCGCATGGAGATGACCGCTCTTTATCGCGGGCTGCAGCACGTGTATCGCCTCTCGTCTGCATCCCCTGCGGCAATTGACCGGGAGTGCAAACGCGTCCGGGCGATCAGCGATTCAAAATACGTGCTGGATGGCATCTCAAAATTCATTCACGGCTGGAAACGAAACGGTTGGAAAACTTCCACCGGTGGCGATGTGAAGAACCAGGATCTCTGGGAAAAAATTTCAAAAGGTGTCGATCTACTGAGCGCTCTCGGGTTCACCTTTTCCTATGAACTGGTGAAAGGACACGCAGGCCATGAAGGCAATGAGCGCGTGGACCAGATCGCCGTGAGGTATTCAAAACAGGATCCTATCGATCTTTATCATGGGCCGCTCTCGGGTTATTCCATCGATATCGAAAACAGCTCACCGTTCAAAGCGGTTTACTTGAGTCTGGTGGACGGACGCCTTCAGCGGCATTCGACCTGGGATGCCTGCAAGGCGGCAACCGAAGGAAAACGGGGCTCAAAGTACAAAAAAGTAACCACTCTCTCCCAAGAGAAGGAAACGCTCAAAACCTGGGGTGTCAACGGTTAGGGGCACGGCGAAAAATTAAGGAAAAAATGCCCGATCTGGGCCAAAGATTTGACTCAAGTTTCCATTGGTTTCAGACCCCTCTCCGGCTAAAGTAGAGGGATATGGAAATGATCCTCTCTAGAAACCCGAAGACGGGTGCCGTATTGAAAGAAATCCCGAAGACTCAGGCTGCTGATCTGGGCAAGATCTTCGAGCGTGCAGAAACGGCGCAAAAACTCTGGGCCAAAATTTCAGTGAAGAAACGCGCGGAGAAGATGCTCCATCTGCGCGAAGTGCTCGCCCGCAAGGTCGACGAGCTCGCTGAGGTCATTCACCAGGAAAACGGAAAGCCACTGATTGAAGCGATGATCTGTGAATTGCTTCCCGCAATCGAACTCCTCACTTTCTATTCAGGCATTGCTCCGAAACATCTGAAGGATCAGAAACTGAAACTCAGAAATCCGGTCGTGGGTTATCGGAAGAGCACTCTGACTTACTGGCCGCTCGGAACAGTTGCGGTGATTGCACCTTGGAACTATCCGTTCTTCCTCGCGTTCGGAGATGTGGCGGTTGCGGTTCTGACCGGGAATGCGGTTGTGTTCAAGCCAAGTGAGTACACTTCGCTCGTGGGCCAACAAATTCAGAAGCTTTTTGAGGAGGCGGGATTCCCGACGGACATCGTACAAACCGTTTATGGTGAAGGCGATATCGGAGCCGCGATCATTGATCACAAGCCTGCAAAAGTTTTCTTTACCGGAAGTGTTCGCACTGGAAAAGCGATCATGAAACAAGCTTCCCAATACCTCACTCCGGTGACGCTCGAACTCGGCGGAAAAGACGCGATGATCGTTCTCCCGGATGCGGATCTCGATTTCGCGTCGTCGGCAGCCCTCTGGGGTGGATACACCAATTCGGGCCAGGTTTGCGCTTCGGTCGAGCGTCTCATTGTGCATGAATCCATTGCCAAGCCTTTCATCGATCGCCTGAAAGAGAAAATCTCCCTTCTCTCACCGGATACGGATCTCGGCGTGACCACCATGGATCGCCAGAAGCTTGTTTACGAAGATCATCTGAAAGATGCAAAAGAACACGGAGCTGAGTTTTACAGTGGCGGGATCCTGAGTGCCGACCGGACAAGAATGCTTCCGACTCTCGTGGGTGGAAAAGACATCGAGAAGATGAAGATCTACAACGAAGAGACTTTCGGACCGGTGATTGCGTTGACGACTTTCCGCTCGGTTCAGGAAGCGATTCAAAAAGCGAACAGCAGTCCTTACGGACTTCTCGCAAGCGTGATCACGTCGAATCTTTCTCTCGGGGAAGAAGTCGCCCGTGAGCTTCAAGTTGGAAGTGTCATGATCAACGAAGCGGTGTTCTCAGCCGGTCTTCCCGAAACTCCATGGGGCGGTTTGAAGGACAGCGGTTTCGGCCGCAAACACGCGCTTCAGGGCCTTTTTGAATTTGTGCATGTTCGCCACATCAACCAGCCGCGCTTTGGTTTCCTGACCTTCAAGTCGCTTTGGTGGTTCCCGTATACGGATAGACAACTCCAGTTCTTCCGCGCGTGGATTCGCATGTATCAAGGCGGACTTCTCGATCGCCTGTTCAACCTCCCGGAATTCCTGTGGCAGTTGATCCGTTTTCTTAAAAACGAAAAGCGACTCTAAGTTTCATGAGCGTTCGATTTCAGAAAAAAGAAAAGATCTTCGACACCGAACTCTGCATGCGCGGGCTCAATCTGCTAGGCCATGCCCAGATGATCGAACTTGAGATCGGGAGTTCCTGCGGCGGCTACGGACGCTGTGGTGCGGACAGGGTGCTTCTTTCTCCAGAGGAGCAGAAGAAAGTAAACCCTCCGACGGACATCGAACAACACCAGTTGAGCAAGGCCGAGCTTGATCAGGGGCTCAGACTTGCGTGCCAGTGCTTTCCGAATGAGGACGGCCTATCGATTCTGGCCCAGGTCAGATCCAAGTAGAATTTGACTGGGAAATCCACGTAAATTTGATCAAAAATCCCTCCCCAAAATCCACATGGACAGAAACCCCTGTTTCGGGCTACTTTCGCCCGACCACATCAGACGGGCAATCGCTGGTTCATAATATGAACGGGAGGAAAGTCCGGGCTTCGGAAAGCGCAGTACCGGTTAACGACCGGGGGTTCGGATATAATGTCCGGGCCATGGAAAGTGCCACAGAAAATTAAACCACTTTTTTCTCACTCCTCGAGGGTGAGAGAAGAGTAAGGGTGAAAAGGCGAGGTAAGAGCTCACCGCTCAAACAGTGATGTTTGAGGCACGGAAAACCCTACTGGAAGCAAGACCAAATAGGAAGAGAGAGTAGCTTTGCTCGTTTGATCTTCGGGTATAGGTTGCTGTTGAATGACCTGAGCAATCAGGCGTCTAGAGGAATGATTGCCTCCCTGTCCGCAAGGATGGGAAGACAAAACCCGGCTTACAGTCTGGTGTGGTTTTTTACTTGTTTTTAATCTTATCTTTAAGAATGTTTCCGAGCACCGTCTTGAACGCGACTACGACGTTTTCGGAGTAGTGAGGAAGCACGCTCTTCTGAAGTTCCATGATGGACTGCGCATCATCGGTGATCGCTTTTGAAACCTCATAATACGCATTGATCAGACTTAAGATCTCGGCCATCGGGTGGAGCTGGGATCCACCGACCCGGTTCGGGAAGCCGCTTGAGTCTTTTCTCTCATGATGCTGGCGCAAAACCTGGAGTGTGACCTGCGGAACGTCCGTGTGGTGAGAGACGAGATCGGCGCTCAGTTTCGGGTGTTGCAGGTAATAGCCCATTTGTTCCTGGGTGATTTCAGAGTGGAGCTTTTCGGAAAGGTCCCCGTGCGGGGTTTTGTAAAGCGCAATGTCCTGAAGAACGCTAGCGAGCCCGAGAATTTCGAGGGTCGCTGTTTTTTCAAATTTGAGTTGTTTGCAGACGAGAATCGACCAGGACGCACAGAACACCGAGCGGTCGCATTTTTTAGCCTTGTCGATCATGGACGAAATCGAGCCCTCATCCGCGTCGATGCGGTTGATGAGTTTGAAGAGATCGCCCAGCATGGACTGGGTGTATTCGATCAGCTGCTCGTTCACACCCGCACTCTTCATTTCGTTCAGAACTTGTTTCGAGTTCGCCATCACTTCGGCTGTTTTCCAGCCGGAGGGGAGAGGGGCGTCGACGACACTGGTTTTAAGTGCCTTCACGTCGTTTGTTTTCTTCTGGACCTCGCCTTCCTTCACGTAGAGGAAGTCCGTCTTCTTGGTCGCGCGCGAGAGGATGGTGGGATCCACGTCTGACCCGCGATCTGCAAAGAGAATCATCGTGCTTGGGGGTTCGAGCATGAAAAGGTCGTAAGGGTAAGTGCTGCCGGTCGTGAAATCCGAGATCGGGATCGCAAAGTATCCCGGCACCTGATTCCATTCGGTAGGCTTCTTCCGGGGTTCTTCCGGAGGAAGGATGTTTTCTTGAATGCTTGAAATGAGGGTTCTGTAGGGCTCGGTGCCTGAGAATACACCGCGAACATGGGTGTTTCGCATGATCTTCTGGGCCTGATCCTGGTGAACGCTCAGGTGGGGCTCGAACAGGAAGATCGGGAGTGCTGGCCGGTGAGTCAGTGTGATCTCAAGAAAGCGAAGTGTGGAGAAGCTCGCGTCGTCCGGATTGATGAATACGCCGGAGAGATGATACTCAGGATTGGTGATCCATTGCAGAGCCTGGACCATGGACGACGTGATCAGTGCCTTTGCTTCTGATTCTTTAGCGAGCCTGTCTAGAAGTCTGACGTCATTGTGTACAAAAAGGGCCTGATTCATGCAGCTTGTTTGAATTCGTGAGCCTTCGCCTCGGAAGTTTTAATCAGATTCTTGAATGCCATCACCATTCTATCCGAATAATGCGAATACACCTCGTGTTCGTATCTCGCGAAATCTTCCGCGTGATCGAGGTACGCATTGATCAAGCTTAATGCTTCTGCCATCGGGTGCAACTGCATTCCACCGATCCGGTTCGGAAATCCCGAGCGGTCCTTCTTCTCGTGATGTTGACGCATGACCTGAAGTGTAACATCGGGAACACTGGTGTGAGTTGCAACTAAATCAGCACTCAAGAGAGGGTGCTGCTGCCAGTATTTAAAGGCTTCCGGGTGCAAGTCTTCCGGACGGGATTCTGACAAGTCACCGAATGGAGAATTGTAGAGCGCAACATCCTGGAAGAAGCTCGCGAATCCAAGAATCTCGACAATGGCAGTCTTCTCGAACTTCAAGCTCTTGCACATGAGAATGGAGAGTGCCGCGCACGCAATGTTACGGTCACTGGCCTTCGCCTGATCGATGAGCTTCTGGAGTTTGGTTCCATTGCCGAGGCTCGAGATCAGGTGAAAGAGATCGGCCAGAATCGTGTGTGTCTGATCCACGAGTTTGTCGTTCGGACCCGAGGTGTGGAGTTCCTTCAAAATGGATTTCGCCTGGAAGAGCGCCTCAGCTGTTTTCCAGGAAGTCGGGAAGTCGTCGTTCGCAAGGTGGAAGTTCCCCACGCGCTGGATTCCGTCGCGGATTTCGGAGATGTTTGCTTCGCTTACGTAAAGCCACTGGGATTTGTCTGCGACGTGGGAGAGGTATTCCGGTTCAATCGGGCTTCCCGCAGTTGCAAACAGCACCATGTCTTTTTGATCGCCTTCGAGGAAGACATCAAAGAAGTAGTGTTTGGAATGGGCGAAATCGATCAATGGAACGGCGATATAGCCTTTAACGGTTTTTGGCGAAGCAGCCCGTTTTTTTCCGTCGACCAGGGCCGGAGCGGTCAGGCTCAGTTTCTCCAGATAACGGGAGAAGGGTTCGGTCCCCTTGAAAAATCCGCGGATGTTTGCGGATTCGAGAAGGTGTTTCTGGGATTCGGTGTGAATTTCATCCTCACTGTCGATCAGGAATACCGGTGTGACCGGTCTGATCTGGGAGACGAGTTCCAGAAAGCGGAGAGCGCTGTAACTCGGATCGTTTGGATTCAGATAAATTCCCGAGATGGATACGGTTGGATCCGATATCCAGCGCAGGGCCTGACTCATGGAAGATGTGTGAAGAGCGAGTGGACCGGCTTCCGCATGCAGGCGGCTTTTAAAGGTGGGGCACGAGTGAATGAAGAGTGGCTGGTTCATGTTGATAATTATAGGATCTTAATAGTTGACTAGCAAGGTCAATTATTGTTAATCTCTATCGTTTAATCTATGCATCTAGACTCAAAGCGTGATAAAGACACAGGTCTATGAAACCTTGGGGCGTATCCGACTCGATTAAACTCTATCAAATTGAAAACTGGGGTAACCAGTACTTCAATATCAACCCGGCAGGAAACCTCACTGTTTATCCAAAACAAGGTGCGGGTTCGGGTATTGATTTAATGAAAGTCGTTGAAGAAGCGAGCGCCCAAGGTCTCGAAATGCCTTTGCTCATCCGCTTTCAGGACATCATCCGCCATCGCGTGATCCAGCTGAACGAAGCGTTCCGCAAGTCGATCCTCGAAGCCAATTACCTCGGTAAATACCAAGGTGTTTATCCAATTAAAGTGAACCAGATGCGCGAAGTCGTCGAGGAAGTCGTCGATGCGGGCCGTGAATACGATTACGGTCTCGAAGCGGGTTCCAAAGCCGAACTCGCTGCGGTTCTTTCCCAGGATCTCCCTGCCGAATCCCTCATCATTGTGAACGGCTACAAAGACTATTCCGTGATCAAGCTCGCCCTCATGGGTGTGAAGCTCGGTAAGAAAGTTCTCATCGTTATCGAGAAACTTTCTGAAGTGACCCAGATCGTTCAGGTCGCAAGAGAACTCGGCGTGACTCCGCTTCTCGGTGTCCGCTGTAAATTGAATTCCAAAGGTTCCGGTAAATGGGAAGGTTCTGGCGGCGAGCTCGCGAAGTTCGGTCTCACCACTCCGGAAATGCTCTATACCGTGAACTACCTTCGTCAGCATGGCTACGAAGAGAGTGTGAAACTCCTCCACTTCCATATCGGTTCCCAGGTGACTAACATCCGGACCATCAAGGAAGCCGTGAAGGAAGCAACCCGCTTCTACGCTGAACTCTATAAAATGGGCTTCAAGCTCGAGTATCTCGATGTGGGCGGCGGTCTCGGTGTCGATTACGACGGTTCCCATACCGATTTCGAAAGTTCCACCAACTACTCTCTTCAAGAGTACTGCTCCGACGTTGTTTACTCGATCCAGGAGATCTGTTCCACCGAAGAAGTACCGGTTCCAACCATCGTTTCAGAGTCGGGCCGTGCGATCGCAGCCCACCACTCTGTCCTCATTGTGAACGTGTTCGGCTCCATTGAAGTCGGAACCACTCCAATCGATCTTCCGGAAACCGATGACGAGAACAACGTGGTCAAGGAATTGCGTTACGCATTCCTCAACATGACTTACAAGAACATGCTCGAAAGTTTGAACGAAGGGATTCAGCGTAAAGAAGAAGCGCTCTCCATGTTCAAGCTCGGCTTGCTCTCCATTCAGGACCGCGCGAAGGTTGAGCACATCTTCTGGCAGATCTGCCGCAAGGTGAAGCAATGGGCTCCGGACATGCGTTACATTCCGGAAGAAGTCGAGAAGGTCACGAAGGCGCTTGCCGATCAGTACCTCTGCAACTTCTCCATTTTCCAATCCATGCCGGATCACTGGGCGATTCAGCAGCTGTTCCCGGTCATGCCGGTGCATCGTCTTGACGAAGAGCCAAGCCACACGGCAACTCTCGTCGACATCACTTGCGACTCCGACGGAAAAGTGAACAAGTTCATCGATCTTCGCGACGTGAAGGACAATCTGAAGCTCCACCCTCTGAAAGACGGCGAGCCATACTACCTCGGGTTCTTCCTCACCGGCGCTTATCAGGACATCATGGGCGATCTTCACAACCTCTTCGGTAAAGTGAATGAAGCGCACGTGTTCCTCGATGAGACGGAGCCAGGCGGTTATTACGTGGAAGAAGTCATCCGCGGAAACAACATTGCATCGGTTCTTTCCTGGATTCAGTACTCTCCATCCCACCTCGAGAAGGAAATCAAAGGCCTCATCGACCGCAAGGTTCGTGAAGGCGTGATCAAACCAAAAGAGGGTGTGGAGCTTCAAAACTTCTACGAAAACGTTCTTCAGGGTTATACTTACATGGAGAACATGAAGCCAAACTTTCAGAAGACGCTCAGCATGAACACTCCTGAAGAAACTTCCGAAAAGTACGGCGAGCTGCTCCAGTAAGCTCCCGGCAAGAGGGGCCATGCTAAAACAGAAGATTGAATCCGTTTACCGCGAACGCAGACACAAGTTGCCGGGTCTTGATCCAGACGCGTGTTTTCTGTTCTTCGGAGCAGGCGAAGTCGTGCGCAACGACGACGTTCATTATCCTTTCCGTCAGGACTCCAATTTCTTTTATCTCACCGAATTCGACGAGCCGAATGCAATTCTGGTTCTCGTGGGCGGAAAGAGTCATCTCTTCATTCTGGACCGCGATGAGAGCAGGGAAATCTGGACGGGCGAACGGTACGGACAAGAGCGCGCGAAGAATGTGTTCCAGGTGGACGAGACCCATTCGATTCAAGAGTTTGAGTTGAAATTTGATTCTCTCCTCGAGGATGCAAAACGAGTCTACTACGCACTCGGAAGCAATCCCTCCCGCGATCAGAAGATTCTGAAGCTGATTCATCAGGCTTCTCGTTTTCAAGGGCGTGGAAGCTACGGGCATCTGCCAGTGCTTGATCCGACTCCGATCCTGGCTGAACTCCGGATGGTGAAGGATGCTTGTGAGCTTTCCTTCATTCGCAAAGCCTGTACTGCATCGGCGAAAGCGCATCTTCAAATTTTGAAGCGCGTGAAGGCCGGCATGAACGAGTTTGATGTTCAGAATGAATTTCAGTACGCGGTTTTTAAAAACGGAGCGACGGATCTGGGCTACGGCGGGATTTTTGCTTCGGGTTACAACGCGACGACGCTTCACTATGTCCGGAACAACGATATCCTGAAACATGGGGATCTTTTGCTCGTGGATGCGGGTGGGGAAGTGAACTCCTATACTGCAGATATCACCCAGACCTTTCCTGTTTCCGGAGTCTTCTCTCCGGAGCAGAAACGCGTTTATGAAAAAGTTCTCGAAGTGAATCGCGAGATCAGCCGAATGATCAAGCCGGGTACAAATTACCGCTCACTTCATTCCCATTCCGTAAAGATGCTGACCGAGGCGCTTTTAAGTCTGGGTGTGCTCGAAGGGGATCTGGATGCGAATATTCAGGCTGGCACTTTCCGGAAGTATTATCCTCACGGACTTGGCCACTATCTCGGACTTGATGTGCACGATGCCGGGATCTATCACGAGCGCGGAAAAGATTTTGAACTGAAAGAGGGCATGCTCATCACCAACGAACCGGGACTTTATTTCCGGGAACGGGGAAATCCTTACCATGGAATCGGGATCCGGATCGAAGATGACATTCTTGTCACTGCGACTGGTTCCGAAAACCTGACTCACGAACTGCCACGAGACGTGGCTCAAATTGAAAGTTTGCGCACGATCGCAGGTTCCTGAACATGATCAAACTCGGACCTTTTCAAGTAGACCATCCTTTTTTGCTCGCGCCGATGGCGGGGATTACGAATTCCCCGTTCCGAAAACTCATGCGCGAATACAAAAGCTCGGTTGTGATCAGTGAACTCGTTTCTGCGAACGGAATTGAGTATGCCTCCCAGCGTACGCTCGATCTTTTGAAGTACACCGAGGCTGAACGTCCGGTGGGGCTCCAGATTTTCGGAGAGACCGAAGAGAATCTCGTGAAAGCCTGTCAGGTGGTTGAAGGCATGAAGGCTGACTTCGTGGACCTGAATCTCGGTTGTCCGGTGCCCAAAGTCACAAAAAAAGGTGCGGGTTCTGCCATGTGCCGGAATCCGACTGAACTCGGGAAGATCCTGACTGCGATGGTAAAGTCGGTCAAAATTCCCGTGACGATCAAAATCAGAACCGGGTGGGATTCCTCACTCAGAAATGCCCAGGACGTAGTTAAGGTTGCAACCGATGCCGGCGTGGCCTGGGTTGCGATCCACGGTCGTACCCGCGCCCAAGGCTATAGTGGAGATGCGGACTGGGACTTCATTGGTGAAGTTAAAGCCAAAAGCTCCCTTCCGATTATTGGAAACGGGGATGTGGTGACTGCCGAACAGGCTGTGACCCGTTACCGGAACTATGGTGTGGATGCCGTCATGATTGGCCGGGGGGCCCTCCGGAACCCATTCCTGTTTGAACAGAGTCTGGATCTCCTTGAGGGGCGTCAGTCCGAACCGGTTACGGCCGAACGCCTGATTGAGCTCCTCCAGAAACAGCGCCAGTACCTCTCCGAGGCTTTTGAGGGCCGGACGGCCATGCTTCATGCCCGGAAGTTCCTCGCGTGGTATTCAAGCGGTTACCCGGGTTCAGGCGAGTTCAGGAAGAATGTCTTCCATCTCCCGGACGAAGCCCAGCTCTGGGACGAGGCGATCCGCTTCTTCGAAATCTCCATCCGGCAGCGGGATATGAGCTTTATGGCTGAACCCTTCCTGATGGGCGGCCACGGATGAGTCATTAGTTTGACTGATCTAACGCAAGAAGCTAAAAGTATTACTAACAATTGTTACCACCCATACCCCTCTGTTAAGACTACCGCAGCTGAAAGTGGCAGCTGAGAGAAATTAGGGGAATGTATGAACACAAAAATGATCTTGTTAGCAGCGTCCGTGATCGTATCTGTAAGCGCGAATGCGCAAATGCAATCTAGAATTATCGGTGGAACCACCGTTTCTTCTTCGACTGCAATCGGACAAAGAACCGTAGGTCTTTTCTTCCAAGGTAAACCAGATGCAAAAGGCCAGGCTTCTGCCGCTGTTTGCACCGGTTCAATCGTGGATGAATCCCACGTCATCACAGCCGCTCACTGCGTTCAGGACTTCTACGAGGGCGCGGTAATCTTCACTGCAGGCAACATGTTCACAATTCTCGACCAGGCTACCAAAGGCGGTATCGCTTCTGTGAACGGTCAACTCGCGATGATGGAAAGCGCAGTAGCACTTCCTGGTTTCCCAGGCATGGAAAATTCAAACAACGCGAACGAGTTTGTTGACCTCGCGGTAATCACTTTCAAAGGTGGTCTCCCGACTGGTTACGAAGCGGCTAAATTCCTTGCACACAAGGATGTTCTCGCTGCACTCCAAGCAGGCAAAACCGCTACCCTCGCAGGTTACGGCATGACTTCTGCTCCTCAGGAACTTTCCCAGAAGCAGACTCAGTCTTTCGACTTCCAAACAGGCAAAAAGCCTAAAGCGCCAACAACTCCAAGCGACGACGGCAGTGCCAACGACGGCTTCCCGGCAGGCGTTGGAACACTCCGCAAAGTCAGCGTTTCTTACCAAGGTCTTTCCAACAAGGAAATCGACATTTACTTCGTTGGAAAAGCAAACCACATCGCTTGTGAAGGTGATTCCGGTGGTCCAGCGTCAGTGACTTACCAGGGCGAAACGTACGTGGTCGGTGTAGACAGTCGCGGCGATTGCGCATCAAACGCAATCTACGGCCTGATCGATCAGGAAACCCTGAACTCCGCGATCTAATTCTGTCCAGCAATGGCCTCTGATCTCTGGTATCATGAGGGTATTGTGTTGAAATTGATTTTCGCAATATTACTAGTTTCCCCTTTCATGAGTCTGGCTCACGCCACGGAGGACTTATGGAAGGGGAAATTGAGTTTCTACACCCCGGTGATGGAGAAGGTTGAAGCCTCCTGGCCGATTCAAGGTCTTTACCTTTTAAACGAACAGACAGAGCCGCTGAAGATCCAGGCGATCACCACCGAAGGGAATGATTACTTCATCGGTGTGGCTCAAATGATGACGATCAAGGCGCCCCTTGCGCAGGTAATGGCCTTCCTTGATCACTATGAAAACTACCCTCAGTATTTCGACGGGCTTAAGAAAGCCGAGATTCTCGAAACCAAAAAAGAGAAAGACCGGAACTGGCTCCGGATCTTCTTCGAGCAGACGATTCCCATTCCATTCGTACCCAATGACCGAAACGAGATGGTCTATAGCGTGAAGACGTCCGATCCTTCCCATGTGGTCTATCGCTATCAGTTCCGCGATGGAAACGACCTCATCTCAAACGACGGGATGATTCTTCTCGATGCCCTGTCCACCCGTCTCACCCGTTATGTTGAATTCGACTTCTTTGATGCCCATTGGGGAATTGCCAAGACCTTTGGAGCGAAGAAGATTTGGGCGCGAAGCATGCGTGGCTTGGTTCAATCCGATTACGCGATCAAGCTCAAGGTGGAGAATCCAGGCTGGGATCCCAAAAAAGTTCTGAACGAGAGCAAGGAGTTCTCGGAGTCTTATCCCGCAGAGGACCGCTACCTAAACCGGGTCGAATCGAAACAGTGGTTCAAAGCACATGGCATTGATCTCAGCAAGTGAAGTCATTCCGCATTTTGGTCAGAAGGCGACCAATTCGAGTCACTTCGTATGGCTCCTCGGGGACTTCGAGTTTTATGAAACCACTCAGAGACTGATTTTTGCGTTCAAACGCAGGGGACGTTACATCCTGCTTGCGCTCGAGCCGATTGGTTTTGCCGGGGATTCCTTTTTATACGAAGAAGCGTGGAAGGAATTCGCGGCTGCGGTTCCTCATGAGATGGCGATCTGGGTTTCAATCTACGAACCCTTTGCTCACTTTCTGGTGAAAGAAGGGTATCAAGCCCTTTGTGTCGGGAAGGAGCCCTGGATTCATCTTCACGAACCGGTGGCGAAAGGAAAAAACGCCCGTGGAGTTCGTTCGGCGAAGAATCAGGCCGTTCATGCAGGTGGAAGAGTGGTGGAGTGGTCGGCTTATGATGTCGGGCACGATCACGGAAAAAGAAAGATCATCGAGCACATCTGGCTTGAGTGGAAATCCAAGCGTCCGCTTCTCCTCTCGGGTTTTTTGAATGCGACCGATCCCTTTGCTCACCTGAGCTTCCGGCGCTTCTTCATGGCCATCGGGCCGAAAGGTGAAGTGCAGGGGTATCTGATTGCCACTCACATTCCCGGAATTGAAAGTTACTTCTTTGAAGATCTCATGCTTCTTCCCACCGCGTTCCGGGGAATGGGCGAGCTCCTGACTCTTCATGCGGCCGAAGTGCTGGGCGAAGAGGGAGTGAAGAAGGCGAGTCTCGGGGTCGTATCCATGACCTCGCTCGACGACATTCCTTCATACGGGCTTAGCAAGCGAACCCGGAGTGTGCTCCTTGGGATTCCGAAGCTCGTGAAACGCGTTTACAACGTCAGCGGTCTTGAGATTTTCAGGAAACGCTTCAGGCCGAAAGAGTGGGGATTGATTTACCTTGCGCTGAAACGCACGGATGGAAAACAAGCGAGTCTTGCTGATTGGTTCAAAGCGATCTTCCAGCTTTTTCTCGCCTTCGAGCCAAGCTGGCAGTTGAACTGCCGGTTTTTCAAGAACGCCTGCCTCAAGGTGTTTGAAAAATATCCGATGACTGCTTTCTTCTCCACGCTTTCGCTTCTTCTGTTCTGGCGAGTGAACCATTGGGGAGATCTGCCGGATTCAGCGTTGTCCCGATTCGGGTTTTCGGCGAGCAGTCCGATTCCTCAGTGGTTTTACCGGACCATCACAAGTGACTGGCTTTATTTTGATGCCTTCCACTTCTGGGCCTGCTTTCTTGCCATGTTTTTTCTGCTTCGCTGGACCGAGCGCACACACAAGAAGATTTTCACCTTCAGTCTTCTTGCCCTCGTGAGTTTCTTTGACGACTTTATTGATTTTTATGCGATCCAGAAACCCTTTCATTATATCCATCCCGCGACCTTTCATCGGATGGCGCTTGAGAAGGATGTGGGAAGCTCGCTGATCATTGCGACCCTGGTGGGGCTTCAGCTTTGTCAGTTGAGAAAAAACCGTGAGCTTTATTTCGTGATGATCGCGATTTTTGTCGTGCTTGGAATTGCTTATAGCTCGGAGCACATGACCGCACTCGTGCTCAATCTGAATCACTTCCTCTTCCTCAGTCTCGGTTATGTCCTGGGGAAGGTGGAGTTTGAATACCATCGCCGCAAGAACAGTTCTGCTTCAAAAAGGAAATCACCGTGAAGCTTGATCTGAAGGTGATCGCGCTCGTTTGTGTGTTTCTCGGCGGCATGGGCCAGGGAGTGGTTGCACCCCAAATCCCGACTCTCCTTCAAGGGGCTGAAGGGCTCGCGATGAGTTCGGGGATCAGTGCGACTCTTCTTTATCTTGGGATCTTCTTTTCTTCGTTCTGGTACGGGAAGCTTGCGGACCGGGGGAAGGTGAGCCAGCTTCTTTCCGGCGGGTTGTTCTTTTACGCGATTACGCTCTTTTTGTTCACCCAGTCTCCGGGGTTGATTCAGATTTTCATTCTACGCTTCGTGGAAGGTCTATCGGTTTGTGCGGTTTACATTGCAGCCGATTATATTCTCGGGAAGCTTTCGCCGAAGGAGTCGCGCGGTCAGTGGTTGTCGTTCTACGGGATCGCGCTTTCGGTCGGATTGTTGTTCGGACCTTTGCTCACTCTTTTGTTTGAGCACTTCAATTATCCATCTGTTTTTTCGATCGAAATCCTTGCCGGTGTGGTTTTGCTTGCAGCGGTTGTGATTCTTCTGATTCGTCCGGAGATCGCTTCAGTTTCGCCAGAGGGAAGACCTGAGCTCAATCGAGGGGCGCTTGCGCTTGCGAAGGTATATGGCTTCATTGAGTCGGCGCTTGTTGCATTGTTTCCGGTGATTGCGCTTCAGTTTTTCCATCTGAAGCCTGAGATTTGTCTCGTGGCGGTGATTGTGAGTGCCGCTGTTCTGTCTTATCCGTTTGGTGTCTTGATCGACCGGTTCACACCTGAAAAAGTGGCGATCGGAATCTTTCTGATCATGACCGGATTTGCGACGGTGTTTTTTGTGCTGAGTCGGGATGTTGCTTCCTTGTTTCTGGTTTACGGCAGCTGTGCGTTTTTCGGATTGATTGCTGCCGGGCTTTACCCGGCCGGATTCACCTGGCTCCTCCGCGATATTTCGATTGAAGATTATGGATATGCGTCCGGAAGCTTTTCCCGTTCTTATGCAATTGGATCCCTCTTCGGGCCCTTTATTGCGGGATTTGCGGTGGGGCAGACCGGGGCGCCCGGATTCTATTTTATACTGGTCATCCTGGGCCTTCTTGGTTTAATCATGATGAAACGTCATGGAAAAAGATCTTCACCTCATTGAATGGCTCCGCCGGGTACAGCTCACCTGGGAACTCGACCTGTCGAAACTTTCCACCATCGCCCATGTGAGTGAAGCGGTGTTGAAGCAGTACCTCGCGTCCACTCCGGAACAGATCGAGGCTTTTCCTTCCATTCCAGCAGGTCTTGAACCCGCAGTGGCTCTCATTGGTGTTTTTCGCCGCATTCAGGGAGTGTACCCGACCGCGGAAGAGCAGAATCACTGGTTGACCAATCCGAACTCTGTGTTCGAAGGCAACAAGCCGATTGATGTAATGGCGATGTCTCCGGATCACTTGGCTTACGTGAGCTACGCGGTTGAGAGCGGGCTTACTCTCGTTTAGTTTCCGATAGAGGCACTCACTCGAAGCGATAGAGAGAATGAAATAGAGGATCCTCTTCCCCTCTGGCATGATGAGACGATGTCAAAATTGTTTACCTCACTCAAAGTCGGTGATCTCGAACTTCCCAATCGCATTATCATGGCACCGCTCACACGTTGTAAAGCCATCGACAACCGGACGCCGAATGCGCTTATGCGCGAATACTATGTTCAGCGTGCAACGGCGGGAATGATTCTGACTGAAGCAACTTCGGTGACTCCGATGGGTGTCGGCTATCCCGATACTCCTGGGATCTGGTCGGACGCGCAGGTTGCGGGTTGGAAAAGCATTACAGACGCGGTTCATGAAGCAGGCGGAAGAATTCTCCTGCAGTTGTGGCACGTCGGCCGCATTTCTCATCCTGCTTATCTGAATGGTGAGGCTCCGGTTGCGCCAAGCGCGATTGCGGCAAAGGGACAGGTGAATCTTCTTCGTCCGAAATCGGAGTATCCGGTTCCACGGGCGCTCACTCTCGAAGAAATTCCGGGCGTGATCGAGGCTTACCGAAAAGGTGCTGAGAATGCGAAGAAGGCTGGATTTGATGGTGTTGAAATTCACGGCGCCAATGGATACCTGCTTGATCAATTCCTTCAAGATGGAAGTAATCTGCGGACTGACCGCTATGGTGGACCGATTGAAAACCGCGCCCGCTTGATGCTTGAAGTGACTGATGCGGTGACTTCCGTGTGGGGTGCGGGACGCGTAGGGATGCACCTTGCTCCAAGAGCAGACGCCCAGTCGATGGGGGATTCAAATCTTGAAGCCACATTCGGTTATGTGGCGGAACAACTGGGGAAACGGAAGCTTGCGTTTCTTTGCGCGCGTGAACATGCAGGTGAGGGGCAGCTCGGGCCGAAACTGAAAAAGCTTTTCGGCGGAGTCTTCATCGCAAACGAAGGCTATACCAAAGAGAGTGCTGAAAAAGCGATCGATCAGGGTGAAGCAGACGCAGTTGCGTGGGGTAAGCAGTACATTGCCAATCCGGATCTCGTGAAACGTTTTAGTGTGGGTGCATCATTGAATCAGCCGGTTCCGGAAACCTTCTACGGTGAAGGCCCTATCGGTTACACTGACTACCCGTTCCTGGCTTAGTCAAATTAGAGAGACTATTCGTCGCTAAGAATTATTTTTTTCTTTTCGATCGTGATCTCAAAACCAGAGTCATTCTTCTCGATGTATTTGAGAAGTTCGTAGTAGGCGGTGGTCAGAAACTTCGCTTCGTCGTGCGTGCCTTCGTTCGGGTTCCAGACTTTGCAGGTCAGTCGTCCCGGACGATACTGAAGTGTGTCCGGATTCAGTTCAACCTGTCTTCCGTCATTGAGGCGAATGGAGAACCCCAGTTCCGGCGCGCCATCGATTCCCACAATGAAATACAGTGTGTCTTCGACGTGGATGACTTTCTTGTCCCGTCCAATGCGGATTTCAAAACCTTCCGGACAACGGTAAATATTCCGGGAGAAGGCGATCTGGGTATTGGGATGGGTGATCTCTTCGCCGTTTGAAAGCCAGGTTCCTTCTTTTGTCAGGATAATGCTTTCAAAGAAGCTGAAAAAACTCTGATCGAGTTCTGCGCTCATGGTTTTTTAATTTCTTCGCTCTTCAACTCATTTGCAAGAGCCACGCGGGAGGCGCGTCTTCTGACCGCAGCTCTGTTTCTACGGATCTCGGTTTCACTTTCCGGTTTCAGTGGCGGGATCTCGCACGGTCTTCCGTGAACATCGACAGCGACGAAGGTGAGATAGGAACTCACGTTGTGATACTTTCTTCCGCTGACCGGATCCTCTGATTCCACTTTCACACCAATCTCCATGGAAGTGCGGCCGGTATAGTTCACGGTTGCTCTTAGTTCAACGAAGTGTCCGAGCTTGATCGGAGCGATGAAATGGAGAGCATCAATAGATGCGGTCACAACCTGGGTCCGGGCGTGTTTTCCAGCGCAGATGGCCCCTGCGATATCGATCCACGACATCACCACTCCTCCGAAAATGCTCCCGATGGCATTGGTATGTTGGGGAAGGACGATTTCTGTCATGATTACGGCGGATTCGCTTGGGCTCTTTGGGGCAAAGTTCATAAAGAGAGTGTAATCCCAAATCCTTAAAGAATTCAGTTGCAAATTTTTTTGCTCGGATAGGATACTTGGAGTGGAAACCGGAGTTCCCAAGGATTAAGGGAGCTTCCACGGAGGAACAATGGGAAAAGAGCAAGGCGGCTCGACTTGTTTACGCGCATCAAATGCTGATTCAACGGCAGAAGGTGCAGCGGTTCTACAAGAAGTAGAGCAAATGACCGGTCTTTCACAAGAATACCTGAATGCGGAGATCTCCGAGCTTTTAGGCACCACTCAGGACAGCGTCAACAACCTGTCTCTCGACCAGCTTCGTTTAATTCTCCTGAATTATCTGGAAACAGTAAATGAGGAGATGACTCAGGAACTGGATCGGCATTAAAATAGTAAACAGGGTGGGTGTATGAGTTCTAAGCACTTTAAATTTATTTCGTCGCTTTTGATCGTGGGTACGATTGCTTTGGGTACCGGATGTAAATCCGAGACTCCGATCGGGCCGGGTACTGATGCTAATGCTAACCCAGCTCCCACGGATGCTCCTCCTGCGGAAGAGTCGGGTACGACCACTTCTACTGTTGCGAGTATTAATGCGGAAGTTTACCTCAAAGTCGAAAGACGTTTGATGGATGCGACTTTGGACGCTCCTAAGACCTCAGTGGGACTTTGCCAGGTAACGAACAGTACCGGTACTCCAACTAGCCCGAACACGGTTACCTGTAATCCTACCTACGGCGGAGCTTTCAGTGTTCCGGAAGGGGACCTTCACTTCAGCAATTTATATTTCACAGTGGGAACCAGCAGACCAGATCGCTGTGCATTCCTCGTTTTCAGACCTTACTATTACATGGGATCCACCGCGGCCTATGATCCGGATAACCTGGGAACAGCCCCAGGCTTCCTCGTGCCTTGGTTGAACACTCTGCCTCCAGTACCGATTGATTGCAGTCTTGGGATTGCAACCGCGGGCTGTTTCAATGGTCCGGCTGTGAGTCTCGTGCCCGGTTTTCCCAATGTTCGCTCACTGGTTTATTTGACGGATCAGGTTTTGGAGTCTGTTTCTACTCTGACTTCCGCATACTCGAACGATCAGAGCTCAAACCGCTTCGTTGCAAACAACGAGGCTGCTTGGGGACCGGCTCGTTCGGACGCAAGCCAGCCGACCGGCTACCAAAGTTACTACGTCGGTGACACCGCTGCGGCTACCGCAGGTTATCCGGCTTCAGGTCCACTCGGTTACGGCGCCGCCCACCAGGATTATGTGGTGGAATGTCGCGACCGTTACTTCGACGTGCTTTCACAAGTCATCGTAAAAATTAACGACGAAGATACTTCGACCAGCAGCAGTCCATCCGCAACTTACGACTTCTTCCACACATGGCCATGATAACTCGATGAAATATTTCTTCCTTGCAGCTCTTACGCTTTTAGCCGGAACTCAAAGCTTTGCGCTCATGGGAGAACTCGACGACGAGCAGCCCAAAAATCATTATTTTCTGGAGCCCCTCGCGGGCTATCACATGGGTTCTTCAGAACTTCCCGGAACGACGACGCTCGATCAGGGACCAATGGCCGGTATTCGCTTTAAAATCGAACGGGAAGGGTACTTCTTTGCTCCCGATTTCGAGGTGATCGAAGTTGTGGGTCTCGACCAGAGCCCTCTTACGATGTGGTCGCTTGGATTGATTACCGGTGCAAAGATCGCTCCGATCAATCTCGATATTTATGTGGGGATGACCTACCGGGAATTCTTCAGCTACAAGGTCGACGGAATGGTTTCCGGACGAGCAGGTGTGGCTTGGGGAATTGGAGGGGGAGATCTTCAAATCTTCGTCGAAGGAATGTTCGGACAATTCACCCAAACGACTCTGACCAAGCAGATCGACTATTCTTACATTACGCTGGAAGCCGGAATTCAATTCCCGTTCGAACTCTGATCACACAGTACGGATTCCAGACATTGAACCTCGGTGTCGCTAAATCGATACCGGGATGAAAAATCATCCGAATAAAAATAATCACTCGACCAGTCGCCGGTTTGATCTTTGGAACGGAGAATTGCTTTCAGCGACTTCTGCTGCCTCGAATCCACACCCCCCAGACAATTTAAAAAAGCGCCCTCTTTTCCGTAGAGTTTGCAGAGGGATGGCGAGCTGTCTTCTTCTCCGTTGCCGCAATCGTTAGTCGTGCAGGATTCACTTGAATCAAAGTTAGAGGGGGGTCTGAAGCCACAGGCATTCAGTGCAATGAGGGTCGTAAGAAAACAGGCGAATGATTTTAAAGGGGACATCTTGAATACTCCTGAGCGGAGATTCAAGCAAATCGGGTGCCAGAACGGCGTTTAGATTTCGACGTGGAAGCGGACGCCGTAAATCGAGACGGGGCCGCGATCGGAGTTGTAGGCCGGATGATTGACGAACTGGTAGTCGAGGGTGATTGCCGCGAACTTGGTCGTGAAAATAGAGTAGTAGGTCTCGAGAATTTCTTCCGGGGCGTAATTCAGTTTCCCGTCCCCGATGATGAATCCGTAACCACCTGCTGCGAGATAATCGCGGTGGTCTTGTGAGAGGCCATTTACGATCAAGGCGAATCCAAAGGTGTCCTGATCACGTTTCCAGGTACTACCCTTCAGGTTCATTCCCAAGCTCAGGGTTCGATCGATTTCAGTGAAAGCCCAAGTCTCGGTCGTTCCATTGTTCCAGCCTGCGCGCATGAAGAGACCGAAATCAGAGGTGACTTCCTGTTGAAGATTCAGCCCGAATCCGTACTTGATGCAATAGCTGGCAGTATTCTCGATATTCATCTGCGCGGAGGGCGTGTCGATGGTTTCGCGGTAGTTCCCCATGTGAGCACGATTCAGGTAGGCGAGTACTCTCGCGATCCCCGGATGATTGAGGAAGGGGTAGTGGTATTCGAACTCGAGGTTATTTCCTTCCGCGAGTAGAATATGGCTGTCGAAACTCATGCCGTTTCCTTCTGCGGGCTCAAGGACGCTTGCAAAACGGAGGGCCCAGTCTGCCTGATGATATTCGAGGTAGATACCGATGGTGTATCCGCGAGTGTCGGCGGCATAGTCCCATGCTCCGTTGTCCATCAGGGCCCAGTTGAAGAACTGGGTTCTCGGATCATGGGAGTAGGCGTTGTTATCAAAAAAATCGTTCAGGGAAAATTTTCCGCCGATCAGGGTAAAGCGATTTGAATCAAGAGTGGCTGCGAGCTGATTTTGATCGTCTTCGATTTTTTCGCGTTCACCGCCGTAACCCCAGACCTGTTTTAAATAAAGGCGGGCAAGATTGAGTTTGGGGCTCGGTGTATCGACCCGGTAAATTTCTCCGTTTGGAAAACCGGCGATCCCCTTGGTGGTACTGAGGCCTTCGCCCCCTGATATTTCCGGATCAAAATACGCTTCTCCGCCGGCCCAGAGTCTGCGACCGAAAAAGCCTGTTGTGGTGAAGGAAGTTTTGAATTCTGAATCAGAAGAAAGACTGTTCAAACCTGAATAGGGCGCAAAAAAAGACCCGTGAGTCTGAGGGAGTACCGTCGCTTGGGCGTGAATGCTCCAGTCCGCATCTGTCTTCGGTGCGTCGGAATTTTCCCCGGCTTGAGCGAAGGAAGAGAGAAGAAAAAAGACAGGGATTACAGCCAGGTAGAACTTCATCTTTTCATTCCTTTCGCAGTTTAAAGTTTTCTTTAAGAGCACTCTAGAATGGATTTCAGGGGCTCGCCAGAATAAACTGCCCGGCATGAAGGTTTTGATCACTGTATTGCTGTTTTCAGTTTCTGCACTTGCGGCCCCCCCAGGCAATCAAGCGACGAAGAGTTCAAAAAGTGGTCGCGGTTGTGTTGCAGCAAAAAAAGCAGTGACCGATTATTTTAATGCCAATGATCGTTTGAGGTCCGATTCCAATGGTTTGATTTATGAACCCGTTCTGGGGGAAGGGCCTGCATATCGCCTGGTATCCCTGAAGCCTTCAATCAAAAGTTGCAAGGGAGACGATTCGTCCGCAACCGTGAAGATCGAGACGCTGGTTTATGCGCAGACCGGGTTTGGCGGATCAAGTGCACAGTATCCGGTTCTTGAGAAAATTGAAAATCCGCCTAAAAAGTACTCGCGTGATATTCACGTCCATTTCAATGATTCTAAATGGAAAGTTGAAGGAGGGGATCTTTTTCCGGAGTTCAAGTATATTCCCGCAGTTACTGCGCGGTTTACAGAGGCGATCGAAAGCTGCAAATCAGATCCGGAGAAGGACGCGTGTTTGAAATCGGTGAATGCTGATTTGACGAAGCTCAAAGCCTGGACCCGACAACCCGGGAAAAAGTAATTATTTTCGTTCTGAAATCAGAAGCGTGATCCGACCTGAGGAAACGAGCTGGTCTTTTTGATTGGTGATCAACACATCCCAGATATGAGTGGTTTTTCCAACGTGAACTGCTTTTGAAACGGCTGTGATGACGTCACCCGGGCGGGCGATGGCAAGATGGTTTGCGGTGACCTGAATTCCGAGTGGATTGTATTTGGTTTTATCGATCATGCAGGCTGCTGAAATGCTTCCCAAGGTTTCGATCAATACGAGGGAAACGCCGCCATTCATGATTTTACCCGGTCGCAGATGGCGTTCGTCGACGGTGAGGGATCCCCGGATGAAGTCCTTTCCGATCTCGGTGAAAGAGAGGCCAAAAAATTCCGGCAACTGGTCCTTGATGAAGTAGTTATTTATGTTTTCAATCGTAACGTGTGCAGGAAAGGAGATGTCCATACTCTTGGTTTTACCAGTGATCGTTCCAGATCTCAATTTTGTCAGCCTTGGGTCAAGAAACGGAACCAAAGCTTGATTTTGACGCGAGATCCAGTCACCCTTGAGGCTAAGGACAACTCATCTATGAAAACAACATTCACTGCATTGCTCGCATTGCTTCTTTTGACTCCCGCTGCAAAAGCGGAAATCACCGTTTATGACCACGATGGCTATACCTTCGGCGTCGGCGGCTTTATCGAGATGGACACCATCTTCGACACTACCCGCAGTCTTCCCGAAGTTGCCGGTAACAATCCGGTTGCCCGTAAAAGCACTTTCGACGGCGAAAACTCCCGCATGCAATTCTCCATGCGCAACACCCGCCTCGCCTTCTCATTCGGCGCGCCGGAAGTGGACGGATGGAAATCCAGAGCTTATCTTGAGACCGATTTCCTGGGTTATGACCCAAGCGTTTCTGCAACTCAGAGCGAAAGCGCCTTCTATACCAATCCGGCTCTCCGGATTCGCCATGCTTACATCGCGGTTCAAAAAGATTCGATTCAGATTCTCGTTGGTCAGACTTGGACCCTTTTCGGATGGCAGCCACAATACGTGCTCTCCAGCATCTCGGTTTCCCCAGACTCTGGAACGCTCTATCAGCGGACTCCAAGAATCGGCGCAACAGACTCGTTCAAGCTGAATGACACCAATTCACTCGATGTAGGTCTCTCCTTCGTTCGTCCCACTCAGCGTGACGGTACGATTCCAAACGTGGACTTCGGTGTGCTCTGGGCGAATGACTCCCGCAAATCCGGTTTCTCGAGCGCGAACTCGGATATGAAAACCAAGGCGATGTCTGTGGGTCTTTCCGGAACTTTCCGCGAATTTGAAGCACCGACTTCGATTACTCAGCGTTCTAATAATCCGGCTTGGGCGGGAGCTGCAGATGTACTTCTTCCAATTCTTGCTTCTTCGGATGGAAAAGACACAGCTGGCACTCTGACTCTGACTGGCGAATTCACCGCAGGACGTGGATACGGGGATGAGTTCCCTGGTTTCAGTGGTGGTCTGGCTCAGCAGTTTGCAAGCACCCAAGGCAGTAACACGATCGGTAATAACGTTGATCTTGATGCAGGCCTCGGTGGTTACAATACTCAAGGCGGTTTCGAGCTGGTTAAGCTTCGCACTTGGAACACCCAGCTTCAGTACTTCCCTTGCGCAAGCACTTTTGTAACCGTGGGTTACGGTCAGCTTTTCTCAAGCAATATGGGTGACTTTAAAGGCGGAGTGAATCAAACCGCGAGCAAGCTCTATGATCGCAGCGAAAGCTATTTCGCCAACGTGGCTCATGACTTCACGAAGAACCTTCGTCTGGCTTTCGAAGTGGCGCAATACTCGACCCACTACGTAAGCGACGGAGCGATGACTCGTGATAACCGCGCTGTCATGGCGGCTTACTACCGCTTCTAGATTTCTGACTTTCAATCAGGGCCGAGTTGCTTCAAAATCAGGGTATGCCCCAGGTTTTGAAACAATTTTCGGCCCTTTTTCTTTTTGTGCTGCTGGCGACTGGGCCCGCTCACGCCGATGCGCGGAAAGACGCGTTTAAGAAGCTCGGTCTTGCGAAGTTAAACGAAACCGCTCCTAATCTTCCGTTTGTCATGGAAGGGAAGCGGAGGGAGCTGAAGGATTACTTCGGAAAGCCAATCCTGCTTCATCTCTGGGCGACCTGGTGCACCTCTTGTCAGAAAGAAATCCCCGGTCTGAAGAAGCTCGAACAGTCAGGACAAAAGAGACAGATTGTATTTCTCCCGATCGCAGTGGATGAGGAGAAAAATGCAGAACAGGTGAAGAAATTTCTGGATCGGCTCCCGGTTTCAAAGGGATCGATCAAGGGTTCGATTGCGATTCCGGGTGAGGCGCTCAAGACTTACCAAACCTGGGGGATCCCCGTGACATACTTCATTGATTCCTCCGGAAAAGTGATTGCACGGGCAATGGGCGCAAGAGACTGGTCTGGAGTGCCTGATCTGGAACAACTCTTAGACCAGATCTTTAAAACAGATAAGTAAGGGCGACGTAGATTTTATAATCTTCAGCCGGATCCGCTTCGAAATTTGAATCGAAGTTCATGTCATGAAACCAGGCTTTTGAGAACTTCAGGTTCAGAATCGTGTTCGCGGAGAGATTTGAATAAATTCCCACATCACCAAAAAGAACGGTTCCACCGGTGGAGAGGTTGACGAGATTGGGGTCGTAGCCGTCGTCCGTCTGGGTGCCGGTTTCCTTGCCTTCAGATTGTCCGGATGCACCTAAGAATACGAAGAGGGTTTCAGGGGTGTTCTTCGGGGAGAGAAGATTGTAGTAGCCTCTCAGCGCATAGTTCAGGGAGTTTCCGAAGCGATGGTACTGTCCGTTCCAGCTTCCGGGACCAGCGAAGTTGTATACAATATCTGCGGTGAGCTGCCAGGTTCCACCGACAGTGTAAGCAGAGCTTAATCCAAAGATGTAGTCGAAGGAGCCGGTACCTGGAAGGGCATGACGGTCGACCGGATTGTTCTGGGCATCATAGTAGGTGCTTAAACCGGTAGGAAGCTTGAGGCCTGCGATTACGCCGTTCACCCAGGTGCTGGTCAGGGTGTGATCGCGGAAGAAGGTATAGCGACCAAGGACGGAGATGTCGCCCAAGCCGTTCGTGAATTCACCGGTGTTCACACCATCATCAAAATCAATATTGGTTTTAAGTGAATAAGGAACGATGACGGAGATGTTGAAGTCTTCGGCGACGGTATAGAAACCAGTCAGGCTGTAAGTGAGCCAGGATTCCTGTTTTCCGTTTGAATCGATCCGGTTGGTCTTGTCGTAAAGTTTGTCGGAGGTGACGGAGTTCACGTCGAGGGTGAGTCCGCGACCGTAGGAAGTGAGATAAGGGCTAACGCCTTGGCCGATCATGCAGAAGTCGCAGGCTTGGGTAGGGGAAGCAAACACCAATGCCACGAGAGCGGCGAGAGAGAGTGTGAATGTTTTCATGGACCCATTGTAGAGGTCCTTGAGGAAAAATTAAAGGGTCAAATAAAAGACGGCCGGCACCAACTTAGGAGAGGGACGTTGGGGTGCCGGCCGAATTAACATTAGAGAACTATGCGGAGACTTTCAGGTCTGTAAGTCGGGGCTCCCCCTTATGGGAGTGATACTGCTCCTTGTTCTTGCGGACCTGTCGTTCGAGCGCTGCCACGACTTCGTCGATGGCGCTATAGATGGAATCGGTCGTCGCTTCCGCGAAAAATTCAATGTGGTCACCCGTGAGGTGACAATGGGCGATCTGGGCTTGTTTCTCGACCGTGAAATTCCAATCGAGATTCAGGTTTCCACGGAAGTACTTTTTCAGCTTTTCCGATTTCTTCCGAGTGACTTCATCGATGCCTGCTGTTGATTTCAGGTGTTTATAGGTGATCGTGATTTTCATCGTTGTTTCCTCTTTCTTAAAACGAACCACCCTGGCGGTGATTCTGTTCCTTCTTTTATTTTACTCCTTTTCGCTTTGATGGGGTGTGTAAAAATATATTTATTTTGTTGAATAAATGGCATGCTATATGCGTTAAACCCCTGTTTTAAGCAAGTATTGAGAATTCCTGTGAATTTAAAACTTAAGTGTTTTGGTGCTCCTTTCCGAAAGGAAAGAGAAGCCGATGGGAACTGTTCAAAAACAAACGTCGTTAGTGAACGAATTTGCGAAGCAGATCAAGCTCAGTGTGACTGAGCTTGGTTTGACGATGAGCGATTCTGAAGTTGAAGCCCTTGCGATCTTTCTCATCCGCACGATGGGAAGTGACTCGCGTGATTACCATCGCCCGGAACACTCTCTCGAAGTCTCGCGCGTGAAGGATCCGATTCCGCGTCTTGCGGCCTTTTTCCATGACGTGATTTATGTTCAGGTGGATCCAACCTGGCGTGAGCTTTCCCAGCTGATTTATCCCTTCATTCCAGACAACTCCTTTTCCTTGAACGTGGTCGATGCGCTTAAACAGGCAAATGATCCGTGGCTTCGTGCAGTTTGCATGATGTTCGGGGTGGAGCATGAGGAAACCCTCACTCCGAGCAAGGGACTCAATGAATTTTTAAGTGCACTCCTCATGTATCAGAAGCTGAAGGGACACCTTAAGCCTGAGATCATGTTCCGTGCAGTTGCCTGCGTGATCGCAACAGTTCCGTTTCTTGGAATTGATGCCGAAGGGAAGAACCCGGCTGAGAGGCTGGTTGTCCGAATGAAGAGTGCTACCAAAGCGCTTGAGTTTGGACCGTTCCCCGAATCCTTTTATGATGAGATGGTGAACGAGTGCTGTGAAATCGTTCACACTGATCTTGCGTCCTTTGGTTCAGCTCTTTTTGAAGCGTATATTTCCAACACCTGGAAAGTGATGTACGAGAGTTATCCTCCGCTTCGAAACATGTATTTTTCAATTTCAGAATACCGCCGCGCGGTTTATGGAAACATCACCTTTCTCGACACGCTCGATTCAAGCCGTCTCTTCTGGGATGTGTATTCAAAGGGCAGAAAAGCGGACAAGGTTCTCGATGGCCGCTCGAACTATAACTTACGAATGGGACAGATTTATCTGAAATCCATCGGGGTTGCACTCTCCGTACTGGAAGCCATTGCGCTTCTGACCGGTGGGGACGCGCCTTATGAAATGTTTACCGGCGCGATGAGACGAAGCCGTGAGCATAACCCGATCGCTATTGATGAATTTCTTCCGAGCCCCGAGACTCTCGGAGGGGCTGAGATTGAAGAAGTGATCTATACTGTTTTAAAGGATGGACGCGGCGAACGCGCACGATTTGACGGAAAGACCAACGCACTCGCAGCCTACTTGTTTTACGAGTTGAAGTGTAATGGCGTGCTTGCGCTCTATCAGAAGACGAAGTTGATGCATAACGGTGGGCTCTCGGCAGAAGCGTTTTTGAAGGAAGTGCCGGAGCATGTGTTGAAGAAAATTCTTGCTGCGCTTGAGAAGGTTGTATTGACTCGGCAGAGTGAGTTTAAAAAGATTCAGAACTAGGATACCCTCACTTTTGTGGGTTAAGTGACGCTTAGCTGCAAGTGGAGCCATTTCTTTTTTTGGAAGCAAAAATTGCGTAATTAGCCGGAAAAATTAAGAATTTTGATCGCTTGGCCGAAGAGAAGGTAAGATGATCGAGCCCAAAACCATTCAAAATCTCAAACTGCGTTTGAATCGAATGAACACGGATCTCCCGATTTTAGCTTTCGATAACTATTCGGGAGTGTTCGAGGGGCGTGAGATTGAAAAAGGTGAGTACCAAGCAGAAATTTCAAATGAAATTCATGGTCTACTTTGGTCAGGCATAGTTCAAGTCGCTGAAAACGGTGTGTTTGATCTATGTGTCGCGCCGAATGGGAGCGACGTAAGTGAGATCTTACGTTGGAGAGATCTGCCACATTTTTTTTCTGTTTTTGACGGTGGGTATACCTCGATTAGCGAAGAGAAGATAAGCGAACTACTTGATGACCTAGTTACGTTTAGAACACTAGTCAAGATTAGGTGTCATTTTGAGTTGAATGGTGAACAGCAATCTATTAATGGTATTTGGGGAGACCAAGAAAGCTTAAAAAGCCTCAGTGAGATATTTGTTGGAATCGAGTCTTCGATTAAACTTCAACCGCAACAGCTAGTGTTGCTTGAGATTGAGCTCTTCGAAACAGTTTTTTTTGTTGTTTCAGTTCACGAAGAAGGCTTTGAAGACGGCCTTATACTTTCTTTGAGCGCTCATTTCTATCAACAGAAAAATCGTATTGGGCGGCGTATTCCGATCCACCCTATTAAAATTGGTGAGTTTTCCATCTTGGAAGTAAGCGACTTCGGAATGCGAGTGAGTGCACCCCTTTCCATTGCGCAGAATGATAAAGAAATTACTCTAAAGTTAAGTGACCATCCTTTGCGATTTGGAGTTGTGTATCGAACTTTGCATTCTGATAGCGACCAGTGTTTGGGGCTACAATTGCTTGATCACTCGCAGGATGCTCGAAAAACTTGGCAAGCTTTTCTTCTGGCACACCAATATCCAAATTTGACTTATAGGACCCCTGAGAAGCATGAAGATCTGTTCAGGCTATATGAGGCAACTGGATATACTGATCAAGAAATGGCATTGATTATTGCAAAAGCAAAAGACCAAATCATCTCCGAGTGGAAAAATGTAGATTCTATCGGGCCTGCACTCGGTGCAATGGTAATTGGATATGAAGGGGGAAAGCCTGTTGCAACAATTGGTGTTAGTAATGCTGCGGGATCCGTTTGGATGGCCCAAGCGGCCGCGGTTTTCAATCAACCCGAATTCATGGGTTTCACTAGAGCCATGTATAGTTGGCGCACACGCTACATTTTACAGCAGATAGATGGTAAAGTTCATTTAGCGTTTTTTTTGAAAAATAAGCCATTTTTGAATCGTTTCTTCAGAAAGTTTTATTTAAAAAAACAGAGCCAGGCAACAAATTCCATCCTTTGGGAGGAATGGTTTCATTACGCAGCCGTTAGGACCGAGGAGACAGGGAAGAATTTAATCATGAAAGAGGAGCACCCTCCTGAGGCTCCGATTAATCCCACTTCATATCGGGATTCAAAGGTGTTCGGCATATTGTCAGAAAATGGGTGTCTTGTAG
>OUNO010006474.1_pt1 | contig 37686 bp, 32 predicted proteins | sample 1779811 | NCBI WGS metagenome assembly OUNO01 (sample SAMEA3914804, study PRJEB12502) | metagenome | biome: forest; material: soil | place: Canada | collected 2010-06-25 | depth 0.3 m
ACGGGCGGCGGTGGCGCGACGGGCGGCGGTGGCGCGACGGGCGGCGGTGGCGCGACGGGCGGCGGTGGCGCGACGAACACGGCTGGCGCTGCCGGCACAGGTGGTGCGCAACAAGGCAGCTTGACGGTTTCGCCGTCCGGACTGGCTTTTGACTCGTGCCCAGTCGCCCAAACGGTGACCATCACCAACACATCGGCCGTCCCCGTCACTTGGCACATCAACGGCGACTTTCTCTCGCAAATGGATATTACGCCAACGAGCTCGACCCTCGCCGCGGGTGAAGCGATCGCCGTCAGCGTGATCCCCAAGCACGGGGCGACACCGGCGGCAACCTTGACCGTCGACGCCGACAACGCGCCTTCGCAGTCGATCCGGGTCATGTCGAACCCGGGCGGAACGTACATCCAAATTCCCCCAGACATCGACTTCGGCAACGTTCCGCTCGGTTCGTCCATCTCAGTCTTCATTCCGATCCCGAGCCACACAGGCAGCTGGTCCGGCGCCGCATTGTTCGGTCCTTCACAGGAGCCGTTCCTGCTGACGAGTGGCCCGCCGCAACAGCAAGCAGGCGGGTTTGGTTGGACGCTGACGGCCAGCACGATCTTCAACCCGTTTCTGCCCTTAGGACCCGCGCAGGCGACGTTCATGTTTACCGGTAGTCCTGGCCCTGTTTGCCCCCCCAACACCTTTACGGCACGCGCCGTAATCGTGGCTCAGTAGCGGCGCAGCCGCGCGGTCAAGCGACGTACGCGCCGAGCTTTCGGAAGCGCTGATAGCGATCCTCGCGGATCGCGTCGCGCGACAACGCCGAGAGCTCGGTGAGCGTCGAGTACAGCACGCGATTCAACCGTTTGGCGGCGTCGTCCTGATCCTGATGGGCGCCGTCGAGCGGCTCTCCCACGAATCGTGTCGGCGATGCTGAACTCGAGCAAGTGCGGCGCGGGTGAAGATGGGCAGATTGAAGTGCTCGGCGAGCTCGTACATGCGGATGGCTTTGCGATAGCCCTCCGGGTCGGCATGCCGAAGTTGCGCTTGGTTTGCCCTTCGCCGCTGCGGCCTGACCACGACCACGCTGCGTCGGCGTCGGTCGGGCCATCGGAAGATCCCGTGCGGTCGGACTCGAGCTCATTCAAGTAAATTTTTGCCGCGCGCGCCCGCTCGTGATGGTCCGCCGCATTGGCGCGCCGGCCTGGACACGCACGGGCGCCAGAGACGGTCAGCAAATCCCGGCACGCACACGGTTCGATAACGAGCCACTACTGCGCCAACGCAAGGGTGCCGCCAACGTAACGGTAGACAGATCAAGCTCGTCGTTTTGGGCTTGATTAGGAAGCGATAGCTTCCTATCATCTAACCATGGCCAGATCAGCCACACCTTCTCCGGAGCCTCGCAGTCCCGGACGCCCGCGAGAGTTCGATGTCGACCAGGTGCTCGACAAGGCGATCGGGACGTTCAGCGAGAACGGCTATTCTGCTACGTCGCTCGGCAAGCTGACGGCAGCGATGGAGATCGCCGAGGGCAGCCTCTACAAAGCCTTCCGCGACAAGCACGGTGTCTTCCTGGCTGCGTTCGAGCGCTACGTCATGCTGCGCAGCGAGCGGCTGGCGCAGGAGCTGGCAAACACACGTACTGGCCGCGACAAGGTGAGGGCCCTGCTCACCGTCTATGCCGAAGCCAGCCACGGCAAGGCTGGCCGGCGTGGCTGCCTCGTCGTGGGCAGCGCTGTCGATCTCGCAAGCTCCGATCCCGAAATAGCCAAGCGTGTCGCCGCTGTATTCGCTGGCCAAGAAAGGCGCCTCGGCGAGTTCGTTCGAGAGGGACAGGAAGATGGCTCCGTTTCCGTGCGCGTCGATGCCGCCGTCACGGCCCGGCTACTGCTTTGCGTCGTGCAGGGAATGCGTGTCCTGGGCAAGACCGGCCGCTCCCATGTGGAGATGGCAAGTCTCGTCGATGGCGCGTTGAAGCTGCTCGACTGAGCAATGCCGCCACGCGCACGGGGCTGGTCTTCCCTCGATCTTGCGTTGGTTCATCGTGAGCCACTTGACTTTGGAAACGATCGCTCCCAAATGAGGGTCATGGCAAGTGGCGCTTTACCAGCCGACCAACCGAATCCGTCGCGTGCATTGATTGACGGCGCGGAGATCAGCGAGCTCGAATTGCTGCGATACCAAGCGAAGCGCGCCCGGATCGCCGCTTTGCTGCTCTACGGAAAGATCGGTCCGGAGAACGTCCGAGAGCTGTTGAAGGACGAGATCGCCACCATGGCGCAAATCGAGCACGACTGGGTCCAACGGTCGGCTGGTGAGCTCGTCGGCTCGATTACGGAGCTTCGCGTGGACGGCGGTAACGCCGCTGGCTTTCTGAGATGGTTCGGGGAACGCGTCTCCGCTGACGACCAGGCGATGATGTTCGATGCCCATCCCGAGCACTACGCGCTGGTCAGGGAGCCGGATGGCAGGACGTCGATTCTCGAAACCATCGGCGGCTGGAAGCTGCCAGGCCTGGTCTATGCGCGGTTCACTCAAGACGAGCGCGATGCTGCGGAAGCGACCGATCCTACGCTACCGATTCGCCTGATCGGCTTTATCGAATCCCAGAGCGGCGAGGCACTGGGACGGGTGCTGCATCAGTTCGGGGATACCTCCTCCGGCTTCCGCGCGCGGCTCGGCATCTACTGGCCGGCCAAAGCGAACCTCGACATGGTCAAAGGCCATCAGTGGCACCTCGCCGTCGAGTTCGTGAACTGGACGCGGATGTACATCGAAGCGCTTTCGAAACACCAACTGTAGATCGCCTGAGGAGAGAGAGGAAATCATGTCTCTACACTTCGAATTGGGGCTATTACTACTTTTGCTTTCGTGCTCGGGACCGCGTCCGAACACCAATTCGGCGCTAAGCACGGCGCCAAAACTGGATAGCGCTCACCTGGTAGCGCGGCTTCCGGGCTTCAAGAGTGGCTTCGCCAGAGTGAATGGTATCCGATTGCACTATGTCGAAGGCGGGAACGGCGCGCCACTCATCTTGCTTCCCGGATGGCTCCAGACGTGGTGGGAGTATCACCAGGTCATGCCAGCCCTGGCCAAACACTTTCATGTCGTCGTAGTGGACATTCGCGGCATGGGTGACTCGGACCGACCCGCGGGTGGCTATGACAAGAAGACGATGGCACAAGACGTTTCGGAGCTCGTAAAGAGTCTCGGATTCGAACGGGTCTATATCGCCGGTCACGACGTTGGAGGCCAGGTAGTGTTTAGCTTCGTCGCCAACCATCCTGATCAATCGATCAAAGCAGCGATGATGGACGTGGTCCATCCTGACGACTCTTTTTACAAGATCCCGATGCTTCCTCAAGAAGGAAAGTTCGGTGAGACAGTAGACGATCTTCATCCCAAATTTGCCTGGTGGCTTGCTTTCAATCAAGTTCGCGGCCTTCCCGAGCAGGCGCTCGAGGGCCAATTTCATTTCGTGCAGGACTGGGTCTTCGACTATGCCCTCAAGGACAAGAGGTCCATCTCGGGAGAGGATCGCGCCGTCTTCAAGGAGGCCTATGAGTCGCGAGAAGCGATTCGCGCGTCGGATGCCTGGTACCAAGCGTTTCCGAGAGACATCCTCGATGCGCGAGGCTACGGGAAAATTCAAGTTCCGCTTTTGGCCCTCGGGGCAACCGGTTATGACGGTATGAAAAGTTCCCTCTCGGCAAAGGTCGAGAATCTTCAGCTCGTAAAAGTCGAAGACTCGGGACACTTCGTCGTGGAAGAGCAGCCGGAGTTGGTGACGACGCAGCTCGTGGAGTTTTTCAAATAGCTGGCGGTCAATGGCAGCTCTAATTAGGAAGCGAATGCTTCCTTTTATAAGGACCACGGTATGACAGCGATGACAGCCACCGGGAAGCGCGACCCGCGCGCATTCCCCACCTGGAAGACCTTTCTTCTGGCGGCAGCCTGCGGACTGATCGCCGCCAATCTCTACTACGCGCAGCCGCTCGCCGGACCGATCAGCGTCGCGCTGGGCCTGTCTCCTCGAGCGACGGGATTGATCGTCACGCTGACGCAGGTGGGCTATGGCGCCGGCTTGTTGCTGGTCGTGCCACTCAGCGACCTGTTCGAAAATCGCCGCCTCGCTCTCATCCTACTCGGGGTCTCCGCTCTCGCGCTCCTTGCTGCAGCCCTGTCGACTCACGCGGTGCTCTTCCTCGTAGCGGCGTTCTTCATCGGCTTCTGCTCCGTGGTTGCGCAGGTGCTGATTCCTCTGGCTGCGCATCTGTCCCCCGAAGCACTGCGCGGTCGGATCATCGGCACGGTCATGAGCGGGCTTTTGCTCGGCATCATGCTGGCGCGTCCGGTTGCGAGCCTCCTTGCCGCGCTGACCTCGTGGCACGCCGTGTTCTTCATGGCCGCCGCAGCGATGGCGGTGCTCGCTCTTGTGCTCGGCTACACGCTGCCGCAACGATTCCCGACCTCGAAGCTTCGCTACGGCGAACTGATTGTCTCGATGGGCAAGCTGGCGGCGACCACACCACTCCTGCGCAGGCGCTCGCTCTATCAGGCCGCCCTGGGGGCCGCGTTCAGCCTGTTCTGGACCACGACACCTCTCTTGCTGACTGCGCCGCCGTTCCATCTATCGCAACGGGGTATCGCCCTGTTCGCGCTGGCTGGCGTTTCCGGCGCCATCGCCGCGCCGATCGCTGGACGGGTTGCCGATCGCGGCTGGACCCGTCCCGCAACTGCGCTCGCCATGCTCGCAGTCGCTGGAGGCTTCTTGCTCACGCGCATCGCCTTGGATGGATCGGCGCGCGCCCAAGCTTTGCTTGTCGTCGCCGCGGTGATCATCGATTTTGGCATGACTGCTGGCGTGTCGCTCGGGCAACGCATGATCTTTTCGCTCGATCCGGAGCTGCGTGGCCGTCTCAATGGCATCTACGTGGCCAGCATCTTCGTCGGCTGCGCGATCGGCTCGGCGCTGGGCGGCTGGGCCTACGCACAGGGGGGATGGCCGCTCGCTGCATGGTTCGGCATTGCGCCGCCGATTGCTGCGCTAGCGTACTTCTCGACTGAATAGCTCGAAGCGGATCAGCTCGAGTTCGATGTATCCATGCAGAAGCTCCTTGACAGGGGCCACGCTACCAAGAACTGACCTTGAAATGACCCGTCAAGAACTCAAACAACTGCTCGATCTCGAAGGTTTCAAACCTCTCTATTACAGCTTGGACGACGATGCTGTGAAGGACGAGGCGTTCCATCTCTACAATGCAGCTGGGCGCTGGTTCATCGACTACTTCGAACACGGCCAGTCACGCCCCATCGACGTGTTCGACACCGAGGACGAAGCTTGTCACGCGCTTCACCGCATGCTTTCCAAGGATGCAGTGATCGCCGGTGATCGCAAGCCAGGGCGCGCAGATGGCTAAAGCAGGGCGCGCCGCGATGAAGCGCGCTGCGGCGCGGGTGTCGATGCCGCGGCGGATGTTGCCGCGCGCTTGTCCTTCGTCCAGCACGTCTTTCAACGTGGCTTCGAGCAGCGCGGCGCTGCTTTGAGTGAGCGCGGCCACTTCAGCATCTTCCCCGCCAGGGCCACGCGCTCAATCTGATCTTTGTGGAACGCATAGTCCAGAACAAAATAAGCGGGTGGGTCGTCATAATCCTGAAACAGATCCCCCGTACCTTGCCGTCCCATGCGTCTTCAGGTGGTTCGGGGTCGGGTGTGGATGATGTTACCGATGGCATTGCTGGCGGCGAGCTGCGGCGGCTCTTCGGGCGGGCCGGCGGGCAGCGGCGGTGCTTCGGGTGCCGCGGGGCAAGCGGGTAGCGCGGGCATGGCGGGCGCGCCGCCGAAGTCTTGCCTGCCGGACTACACCGCGTGTGACTGCGGCGATCAGGGCAAGGGGTACATGGATTGCGACGCGGATCGCAATCCGACGTGCAATTGCGATGCGCCAGTGTCAGAAGAGCCCCTGTCGCATTGTGAGGAGCCATGCGGCGGCGACATCGAGGGCGATTGGTACCTCAAAGAGATCTGCGGGCCCGCGTATGCGAAGGGCAATTGCACGCACCCGTTGTATGAATCGACGGGCACGCCGGAGCCTTCCGGCTTCACCTTCGACAAGCTCGGCCACGTGACGGGCAGCCTCATGTACGGCTCCAAGCTGCTCTCCCAGGTCGACCAAGTGTGCGCGAACCAGACGGACGGCTCCTCCTACAGCCAGTATGACTGCGACCAGCTGGAGGCCACGCTCACCGCGTCGTTCAAGGGCCTAGCGAACACCGTGCTGAAGGGGAGCCAATGCACCTTCGGGGACGACGACGTGTGCGCGTGCCAGACGGATCTTCACACCGGTCAGCAAGTGAGCACGGGCTATACGCTGGACCTGCCGACCAATCGCGTCGGGTTCGGCGGAACCACCCTCGAGTATTGCGCGAAGAAAGACTCGCTCAGCCTGCGCAAAGACGCCGATTCGTTCACGTTCACGTACGAGCGCTCGCGCATCTCGCTCCCGTTCGAGACGTCGCTGCTCGATTCAGTGACGGACCTGGCCGTCGCACCGAATGGCCTCTCGCTCCCCGGCGCTGATTGCAAAACCCTACTCACCCTGAACACCGACACCATGACCGCCAGCTGCGGCAACGTGCTGATCCGCACCGGCGGCACGGCCGCCAAAGCCTTCTACTTCCGCAGCCTCACCGTGCCCGCTAGCGCGAGCCTGATCATCCAAGGCGATCAACCCGCGCTCATCGTCGCCGAATCGATCGACATCAAGGGCTCCGTGAAGTTCCAACGCAGCGGTTCGACGTCCGCGGGCTTGGGCTCACCCGGGGGCAACCAAGCCGCAGGCGGCGGAGGCAACTGCACCGCCGGCGGCAACGGCGGATTCTGGACCGGTGACACCGCCGCACCAGGCGCGGCCGCCTACGGCATCCAGGGCATGCTCGGCCTGGGCGGCAAAGGCGGTACCTCCGTGTACACGTACACGAACAACATGGGCGTCGGCGGCGCAGGCGGCGGCGCGATCGGGCTCTTCGCGTCCGTCAGCATTGCCGTGTCCGGCACCATCGACGTCAGCGGTGGCGACGGCAAAGCCACGGGACCCTCACCGGAGTACGGCGGAGGCGGCGGAGCCGGCGGCACCATCCTCTTACAGTCGCCCAAAGTCACCGTGACCGACACCGCCAAGCTCAAAGCCGTCGGCGGCCGCGGCGGAGGCCAAAAAGGCGGCGCCGGCTCCACCGCTTCAACCGCTCCTGGCGCCAACGGCGGAACCGCCGACTCCAGCACCCAAGGCGGCGGAGGCGGCGGCGTAGGCCGCATCGCCATCCTCACCGACAGCGAAACCGCAGGCATCAGCGCGCTCGCCCTCACCCCCGCGCTCAGCGCCTGCACCACCATCGAAAAGCTCACCGCCCGCTAACCCGCATCCCCCGCGCTCCTTTTGCGCCCAACGGCGACCGCTCACCGGTTCTTTCCAGACACGGGTGCGTACCGTTCTGCCCGGCCACTCGATGTCGCGGGAACGCCGACATTCACCGAAAGCAGTTTGGCCATCTCCCGGAGCTCTTAGTGCCGTTCCGGGTGGTGTCAGCCGGGACCCTGAATTTTCGCGAAGCTCAGCCGGCAAGATTTGCGCGCGTTTCGCCAGACGCGGCCTTGAAGCGAGGCGCAGCGGCGGGCCACACGGCCCTGAGCCAATCAGCCGCGAACGACGCGACCGCGCCGACCAATAGGCCCGCCGCGCAATCCACGGTCCAGTGGTGGCGTAGGTAGATGGTCGAGATCCACAACGAGACGACCACTGGCAGACACAGCCAGAAAAACAGCCGCGGGCGGCGTGGAGAAATCGCGCTGCCGAAGCGCCATGCATACACCAGCGTGACGAGCGCGAGCGCGCAATGCAAAGACGGAAATGCGGAGCGGGTGCGCGCTGGATCCGCAGCGTCGAACGCACCTTGTTGAAACTCGAACAGCCCGAAATGCGAGTACAGGGTGCCTGGTTGGAAGGGCCCGTCGAGCAACGGCCGGTAGAAGCGCGGCGGGCCCGCGGGGAACGACAAGCAGAGCACCAGACCAAGCCCTTGCTGAATCACTACGGCGCAAGACAGCTGACGAAAGTCGTCCCGGCGGTGTCGTAGCGAGAGCGCGGTGGCGATGATCATCGGCATCACGAAATAGCTCCCGTAGGCGAAGGCCATCCAATCGGTCAGCAGCGGATGATGAAAGGCGTGGATCCACACGCTCGGCTCGACGCCAAATAGGCGCAGATCGAGCGAGTAAAGCAGCGGATCGATGGACGCTTTGGGGATCCGCCCGGTGTACGTCTCCAAGCTTTCGAACGCCCACATCAAGCCGATGAAGGGAGCCCAGTCGCGAGCGAGCTCGCGCGTCGTGACCAGCAACCGGCTCAGCGCCGTGCCGCCGTCCTTGAGCAGCTGGGGCAGGCGCAGCAACACGTGTACGACAATCAAACCAACACCGATTGCAGCGCTGATCGTAATTGGACCCTCGGCCCACACGAACGATACGCCATAGAAGCGAATCAACGTAGCGAGAGCGAGCAGGAACAGTGACAGCAACGCCACGTCAGCGCCCAGAAAACCCAGCGCGCCGCGCAGCACGGAGCCACGCTCAGACACGAGCCACCTGCTCACGTGTCGTGAAGGAGCGCCGTACCACCCATTGACGATTCGTGCTTTGACTTCCATGTGAGGGGGCATCGCCAACGCAATCGCACCCGCCTCCGGATCGAGAAGCACGACGCCGCGCCGCCGCGGATTGCTCGTGCAAGGCGTAGCTGCGCTCGCGCTGGTCGTCGCGGGAACAGCCTGGGTGAGTCAGCTGGATGTGGCCCGCCTGGGCCACACCCTTGCGCGAGCGAACCCGTTCCTGCTCGCCTCGGTGGCCTTGATCGCCTTCGCCGGGCTGGGCTGGAAGGCGGGGTTTTGGCGGTTCGCCTTGGCTACACTCAGCCCAGTGCCGTTCTGGGCGCTGCTGCGCTACGCCGTCGCGGCCGCGGTGGGCTCCATTTTGGCTCCAGCGCGCGCGGGTGAGGCGTTCCGCGTCTGGATCTTGCAACGCCGTCACGGCGTCCCGCTGGTGCTCACGCTCACCGTCGCCGGCCTGGAGAAGTTGGCGGACGTGGTTGCCTTGCTGATCTTGGCGGCGCCGTTGCCTTGGCTCGTCCCGCAGCTTTCCTCCACGGTGCGGCCTTGGCTGTGGTTGCTCTCGGGGTTGCCGGTTTTGGTGTTGCTCGGCATCGCGTTGGTGCGCCGGCACCCAAGCTGGAATAAGCTGCCGCATTTTGCGGGGCTGAGCATCTTCGAGCAGCGCGGGCCGATTGCGAGCGCGCTGGGCTGCGTGCTGATGGCCTGGCTGTTCGACCTTGCGACGATCGAGCTGGTGCTGCGAGCGGTGGGCGCAGCGCCGAGTCTGAGTGCAGGCCTGCTGGTGCTTTTGATCACCAATCTGGCCATCGCCGTGCCGATCACACCCGGCAACCTGGGCACCCATGAGCTGGGCTCGGCGCTGGCTCTGAAGCTGCTCGGCGTGCAGGTCGAGGCCGCGACGGCCTTCGCGTTGTTGTATCACGCGCTTCATACCATCCCCGTATTGTTGGCTGGTTTCGTCGATGCCAGGCGCTTGTTGCTGAGTGTCGACAAACCGCCCTCGAGCGTGATTTCTGGCTGAATCTGGGCGCCAACGCGATTCATCGCGATCGCTTCGAGGTAGTGCTCGCGCACCTGCTCGGCCACGCTCGGCCACGCGAACGCCTGGGCGTGAATCAGATTGAAGGCCTGCATCGCCCTGCGTCGCGCCGGATCACGCGCCAGCGAGCGAAGCGCTGCCGCCAGCGCCGGTGCGTCATTCGGCGCTACGAACACGGCTCCATCACGCTGGGCGACCTCTCGGTAGCCTCGAATGTCGCTACACACGATGGCGCGACCGGTGGCCATGGCCTCGAGCAATACGATCCCGAAAGACTCTTGGCTCAGGGAGGGCGCTACGAAAATGTCGCTCGCCCGGTAGCGTTCGACCAGCTCTGCCAAGGGCAGCGCGCCGTGTAGGCGTAAGCCGGGTAGGGCGGGTGGGGCCGGCACACCCTCCCTATCACCGACGACGTCCAAGGTGACCTGCGCGCCAGAAGCCACGAGCGCGCGATACGCGTCGAGCATCACACTCCAGCCTTTGCGCACGTCGGCTAGACGTGCGACGAAGAGCAGCCGCAGCGCTCGCGGCGCTTCTTCAGCGACTGCGCCCGGGGTGAACTGCTCGGTATCGACGCCATTGGGGACAATCGAGAGTGGGCGCTTCCAGGCTCGCCCTGCGTATTCGGCAGCCGCTCGAGAAACGGCCAACCCACGCTGAAAGAAGGGGAATTGAAGCGCACCGAACAGACGCTGACCGATGCGCAGCAGCGGCGGAGGCGCATCGGCGAAGGCGTGGAACGTGCACAACTTAGGCACCCCTGGCGTGAGCCAAGCCGCCCAATAGGCGAGCGACGGAATCGATGGCTCGTGCACGTGAATCACGTCGAACGAACGACTCCGAAACAGGCGCGCCGTTCGCAATGGCGACGCGAACAGTGGCATGGCATTGGCGGAGCCATTGGACTCCACTGAGACGATGCCGCCGATCGTCACCAGCCCGGGTTCTTCCAACGGTTGGCTAGCGGGACCGAGGATTGTCACCTGGTCGCCTCGGGCTCGCAGCGCGCGCGCCAAGCCGAAGACATGATGTTTCACGCCGCCGCCACGCGCGGCGAGATCATAGGGGGCCACGATGCACACGCGCAGTGCGCCCGGCTCTCGCTGCAAAGTCATCGGATATCCTCGCGGGGTGTGGAGCGCTCATCTAGGAGCGAAGGCGCAAGCAACGTGGCGGCGGCTAGACACGTGAGCTCGCCGAGCATGGCCGAGAGACCGAAGCTATGGATGCCTCGGTTCTGCGAGAAGAGCAGCGAAGCGTAGCCGACGATCGTGGTGTACGAGCAGAGCACGACGACCGGGCCCGTGCTGATCAGCGCGCTCTGCCCGGGGCGAACTCCCCCGACCTCGCGTGCGCGCGCCGCGATGTTCACCGCGTAGTCGACGCCGATGCCAATCGTGATCGGTAGCGCGACGAAGTCCAAGAAATTGACCTTGATGCCCAGTAGCCACGCCGAGCTGAGCAGACCAGTCGTGCCGAGTAGCGCGCAGACCAAGGTGACGCGCGCGTATTTCGAGCCGCGCAATAGCGCCAACACTACCAAGATCGAGCCGAGCAGCGCGGCAAACGTGGCGCGTGGCCCGTCGCGCTGCATCGCCTGCAACATGTCCGAGAACACGAAGGCGGAGCCCCCGATGACGACGTCAGGCCCGAGATCCAGCTGCCGCACTCGGCTCGCGAAAGAAACCAGCGACGAGACGCGCCAGCCGTCGACGGCAAGCCCGGTGTTGGCGAGCACGAGGCGGCCACGAGTTCCGTCGCGCTCGGTGAAGGGGGTCGCCAATTCCGAGGGCACGTCTTGGTCTTGGATTTCCTTCAGACCGTCGGGCGGACGCAATTCAGCGAGCCGCTGCCTTTGTTCGGGGTCCAGGTGCTTGACGAGCGGTGAATCGAGCAGCTCTCTGAGCTCGGCCAGCACGCTCAGCTTCTTTGCCTGATCTGCGGGCAAAGCGTCGTCCAGACTGTGAATCGAGCTGAAGATTCGGGCACGCTCGGCCTTGCCAGAGTCCACCGCGCGCAGACGCGCAGCCACCACCGCCGCGTCTGCGCGACGCTGGACTCCGATCGCGAAACCGCCATCGAGCCCGTGCCCGAACGCATGATCGAACTTGTCCATCCAGCGCGACGCTTCATCCAGGGCGGGCGTGTACGACCTCAGATTCCTCAAGTCATCTTCCAGCGGATTGCGAGCCAGGTAATACACGGCCAGGCTCGTCGTCGCTGCGAGCAGTAGCAGGCCCGTTGCGACGACGCCTCGACCCGAGCTCGGAGTCAGCCGAGCGAGCAGCCGCCCAAACGCCGAAAGCTCGCGACCGCGAACTCGCTCGCCCGAGATGGCGAGCCCAGCAGGCAGCACGACGTACGCGGCCAGCCAACACGAGATCATGCCGGTAGCCCCGATGATGCCGAAGTCTCGGAAGCCCCGGAACGGAGTCAAGGCAAGTGAGCCGTAGGCGACCGTCGCCGTCAGCGTAGCGGCCAGCGTACCGGGCGCCGACCCGCGCGCGGCCCGATCCAGTGCGACGCCGACGCTCGAGCCCGCGTGGCGTTCCTCGGAGTAGCGGGCGAGCAGGACGAGGCCGGCGTTGATGCCGTTGCCGATGACGATCGAGGACAGGAAAGCACTGGCGATGTTGAGCTGACCGATCGCGAGATACGTGAGGGCAAAGGTCAGCAACACTCCAACGCTGAGCGCCCAGGCCAACGCCCCGACGGCGATCAGCCAGCGGTAAAACGCAAACAGCGCGCCCAACACGAGGAGCGCGGTCGCGAGCGTCGACAGCAGCATCCCGCGCAGCAGTGCGTCGTGCTCAGCCAAGGTAGTGATGACGTCCCCTGCGAGGCCAACCTCCACGCCGGGGTACTGCCGCTCGATATCATCCGCGTGCCCTCGCAGTAGCTTGGTTAGCGCTCGACCGCGGTCCACGTCACCTCCAGAGAACGTGGTGCGCAGCAGTACGAGCTGAAGCCGACCATCCTTCGTGACGAACGTGCCCGGATCTGCAGCGTCTCGCTTGGCTTCGTCCAGGCGGCGAAGGAGCGTGTCGCTGTCGTCGGCAGCGGTGGGTTCCGCGTCGTCGAGCCCCAGATCGAAGGGGCTCGCGCGATCCAGCCGCGCCTGTAGCGCAGCTCGGGCGGACTCGAGCTCGGCGAGTGGCGCAAACAACCAGCGCTGGGACCAGGCAAAAGAGCGGGCAACGCGCTCGTCGGAGGTAACCCCAGCGACCAACGACGGATCTAGCCGGGTGGCTCGTTGCAATAGCTCGGCCGCGGCGGCTGCGCGCAGCGTGGAATCATGGGCTGCGATGCCAATCATGTATGTGGCGGGAACGCGCGCTCGACGCTCCAAGGCGTGGACATGACGCACGGATTCGGCGTTAGCCGGCAGCAACGCGGCAAAGCCGGCGTCGACCGTGAGACGCGTGATCAGGACGATGCTGGCGATAGCGAGCAGCCAACTGCCGAGCAAAACCGCCTTGGCGTGAGCAGCCGAGAACGCACTCAGCGCCCCGGCAAACGCGCCAACGCGCCCGCCGCTCGAAAGCAGATCATCGCTCATGACCGACTCATCAGTGAGTTACCTGATTCTCCGGAAGTCACGACCGAGTTCCCATTCGGCAACCCAGCTGCGGTTGTGGCTGCGTAACGAACGCGAGCGCGAGGCCAACCCGTACATCGGGCGACGGTTCACGATCGCAAGCCCCCGCTCGCGCTTCACGCTTCGAGCGCTACTCACCCCGCGTATACCGGTGCTTCACGCCAGCCGGGAAGTACTCGGGCTGCCCCTGCGGCGTAATAGCAACCTCGGACTCCGTCGCTCCGCCGGAACGTAATTCGCAAACTCGCTGACGCTCGGCGAGAAAGCGATGGATGCTGATACTCAGCAGCGTTTCATTGGCGAGCACGCCAAAGTCGATGCTGTAAGCGCTCGTCTTCCGCAACGGCCACCGTGCGCCCTGACGCGGTCGCCATCGTGCGTCGCGCACGCAGCCAGCAGCGGCCCCAACCTTCCGGTTCAAACTCGACAGTGGTTCCGGGCATGAAGTGTTCGGTCTGCCCAGCTGGGCAGGTGATCGTCAGGCTCCGCATGTGGACGTGAAAGTCTTGCTTGGTGAAGAGTTCCGGATTCGGGTTGCGGAGTCCGCTGGATCCAGGCGCAGCGCCTGCGTTGCTCGGGCACCGACCGCGCAATTCCTGCGTGGCAAGCGGCGGATCGGGCGGAACGAGAGATCCGATCGGGCGATAACGTCCTTGGGTCCGATTTTGCATAGCCGCTCCATCAGGAGGCCATTACGTGACTTACGCTCACCTTGCACCGCTTGTCCTCGCCGCGTCGCTGGCACTTTCGGCGTGTTCGCGAAGCGCTGAAAAGGCAGAGGCGACTCAACACGCTTTTGCCTCGCGCATTGCCATCGCGGTCACCGCCGACGGCTTCGTTCCGGCGCAAACGCGCGTCAAAGTCGGACAACCCGTGACGCTGGTGGTCACCAGGCAAGTCGCCAAGACATGCGCGACCGATATCGTGATCAAGGATTACGCGGTCAATCGGCCATTGCCCGAGAACCAGCCCGTCGAGATCACGTTCACGCCCGTCAAGGCGGGGCCCATCCGCTACGCGTGCGCGATGAACATGGTGTCCGGTGAGCTTTTGGCCGAGTGAGGCGTTTTGCCATGTACGCCGCGAGTGACCGATGCCGCTTCGTTGCCTCTGCCTTGGCGTGGCTTGGGCGAAGCGCGCTGGCCCTGAGCCTGCTTGCGCTTCCGTCGCCAGCCAGGGCTCAGGCGCGAGAGGCGGCCCTTCCGGCCGATGCGACGCTGACTCGGCTGATCAAGGAAAGCCTCTCCACGCGTCCTGAGCTCGCGCAAGCGATGGCCGTCAGCCACGCGAACGAGGAGCGCGTTTCGCAAGCCGGAGCGATGCCCGATCCGATGCTACAGGTCGGGATTCAAAACGACGGATTTACCAGCATCGAAATCGGGCGCATGGGCACGAGCTTCGTTTCTTTGATGGCGTCGCAGACCTTTCCTTGGCCTGGAAAGCTCGGGCTGCGCGAGCAAGTCGCGCAGCTCGGCTCGAGTCAGAGCTTGAAAGTAGTAGCCCGTGTCCGACTGTCGACCGAGGCGGACGTGCGGCGCGAGTATCTCGAGCTCGTCTTGGTCCGCGATCGGCTGGAGCTCCTCAGTCAACTAGAAGGGATCTGGCAGCGCTCCGCGAGCTTCGCTCAGCTGAGGTACGAGACGGGTGGGGGCCCGCAAGCAGACGTGCTCCGTGCTCGGCTGGAGCAGAGTCGGCTTCAGCAACGGCGCTTCGCGCTCTTGGCGCAGGAACGGAGCCGAATTCAAGCCCTCAACCGCCTCGGTGGTCACCCGCTCCTTCAGCCGATCGACACCACTAGCACTCACATCAAAGACCTTGCGCTGCTCGCTCCGCTGGAGCGCGTGTTCTCCGTCAAAGACGCCCTAGTGCGCAGCCCCGAGCTTGCCGCCGCGCGAATCGCCACGGCCCGGGCGGACAAGGCCTTGAGCCTGGCCGGCAAGAGCTACTACCCGGATCTGACCGTGAGCGCTGGCTTCATGTACCGCGGACAACTTCCGCCCATGTGGCTTGCGACGATTGCCGGACCGGTGCCAATTTTTTCCGGAAGCAAGCAATCGCGCGCGGTCGCCGAGAACGGCGCGTTGCTTCAAGCAGCACACAGCGAGGTCGCCACCATCGAGCAGCTCCTGCGCCTGCGCAGCGAGGACCGACACGCCGCCTTCTCTGCCTTGCGTCAGACCATCGACCTCTACCAGCAGGCCTTGCTCGTGCAATCAGCGGCCACGACCGACAGCACCCTCGCTCAATACCGAGTCGCCAAAGTGACCTTTGCCTCGGTACTCGAGGCCAACGCAGGCCTGGTCGCGGATCAAGACGGCTTTTTGGAATCGGTCGCGGCAGCCCAGCGCCTCCTGATCGCCGAGTCCGAAGTGAGCCTCGCTACTCTCGTGACGCCCGCGGGAGGCGTAAGCGCTTCGTCCGCGATGCCCGGAGCCCAATCCGCGGCTGACGACTCGACCTCAGGCATGTGAAGGAACGACCCATGACTGCCGAAGCCACTCCCGTACTGTTTTCCCCTCCCCCCAAACGCAGCTTTGGGCTTGGTACCCTGCTGGGAGTTGCCCTGCTCAGCATCGCTGTCACTGGCGCGGCGGCGCTGCTCGTCTCTCATGGCTTGAGCTCGCGCGGCAGCGGCTCGACCGCCGAGGGCGCCGCCACGCTCTATCAGTGTCCGATGCACCCGACGGTCGTGCAGGACCACCCGGGCAATTGCCCGATTTGCGGGATGAAGCTGGTCAAGGTCGTCAAGAACGACACGCATGACGGCCCCCAAGCCAGCGCGGCCCGCAGGGTCCTGTTCTACCGCTCGCCGATGGACGCGAAGCAAACGTCGCCGGTCGCTCGCAAGGACGAGATGGGGATGGACTACGTTCCGGTCTACGAAGACGAAGTTGCGGGCGCGCTGCCGGTCTCGGGTCTGGCAGTGGTCGATATCGATTCGGCGCGGCAGCAGCTGATTGGTCTCAAGACGACCGAGGTCAGCGAGGGCCCAGTGGGTGGAGCGTGGCGCACCGTCGGGCGGGTCGCCATCGACGAAACGCGAGTTCGACACATCAACCTAAAGGTATCCGGTTTCGTCGAGCACGTTTACGTCGACTTCGTGGGCAAGCGGGTCAAAAAGGGCGACCCGCTCTTTTCGATCTACAGCCCCGATCTGCTCTCTGCTCAAGAAGAGTACTTGATCGCACTCAAAACACAGGGGGCGATGGCCGGCGCCAACGACGACTTGCTGGTCGCGGTGCGACGCAAGCTCGCACTCTGGGACGTTCCCGAGTCGCAGATTGCACGTCTCGCCAAGAGTGGAGCGCCGACCAAGACGTTGACAATATACTCGCCGCTGTCCGGTGTCGTGACTCGCAAAGACATCGTCGACGGAATGAAGCTCGATGCCGGAGCGATGCCCTACGAGATCGTTGACCTGTCATCGGTCTGGGTATTGGCAGATGTGTACGAAAGCGAGTTGCGCTTCGTGAGTGAGAATATGCCCGCCACCCTCGAGCTCAACGCCTTCCCGAATCGCGAGTTCAAGGGAAAGGTCGTCTTCATTGACCCGCTGCTCGACCCGCAAACTCGCACAGTCAAGGTTCGACTCACCTTTCCAAACCGCGATGGCGAGCTGCGGCCGGAGATGTTCGGTGAGGTGGTGCTTTTCGGGGCTCCTCGGGACGGCCTCAGCGTTCCTACTGACGCGGTCATCGACTCCGGCACGGAAAAGGTCGTCTTCGTGGCGATCGGCGCGGGCAAATTCCAACCCCGCACGGTCCAGCTTGGCGAAAGCGACGGCTCGCGCGTGGAGGTTCTCGGTGGACTCACGCTCGGCGAACGCGTCGTGATCCGCGCGAACTTTTTGGTCGACTCCGAATCGCGCCTGCGCGCGTCCCTTGCGGAAACAACGGGCGCAAAGGCTCCGCCCAAAGCTCCCGAGAGCGCCCGCGTGCTGCCCGCGACGGCGGAGCCGACGCCAATGCTGCCGGCGACGTCGATGCCGACGCCGATGCCGATGCCCGTGAAGCCGATGCCCGCGAAGCCGACGCCCGTGAAGCCGATGCCGATGCCGATGCCAATGCCGATGACGGTGCCGATGACGTCGACACAGCGCTAGCTGGCTCCGCCATGATCAAGAACATCATCCGCTTATCGGCCTCGAATCGCTACCTGGTGATCGCGGGGACCGTCGTTGCGCTGGTCTTTGCATGGTGGTCGATGCGCACGATCCCCCTCGATGCGCTGCCCGATCTTTCCGACACTCAGGTGATCATCTACTCGCGTTGGGACCGAAGCCCGGACATCATCGAGGATCAGGTCACCTATCCGATCACCACCGCGCTACTCGGCGCCCCGAAAATCAAGGCCATTCGCGGGTTTTCGGACTTCGGCTACAGCTACGTGTACGCCATCTTCGAAGACGGCACGGACATGTATTGGGCGCGGACGCGCGTCCTCGAATACCTTTCGAAGATCACCCAGCAGCTCCCGGCTGGGGTGAAGGTCGAGCTCGGTCCAGACGCTTCGAGCGTCGGCTGGGTCTTTCAGTACGCGTTGGTCGACAAGAGCGGCAAGCACTCGACCGACGAGCTCCGTTCTTACCAGGACTGGTTCTTGCGCTACGCCGTGCAAAGCGTGCCCGGTGTGTCCGAGGTAGCCACCGTGGGCGGCCAGGTGCGCCAGTACCAAGTCACGGTGAACCCCAACCAGCTGGCAGCCTACAAGCTTCCGCTCAACGTGGTCATCGACGCGGTGCGCTCCGGCAATAGCGATGTCGGCGGGCGACTCGTCGAACTCTCAGGCCGAGAGTACATGGTGCGTGGGCGCGGCTACGTCACAAATATCCACGACATCGAGAACATCGTGCTGCGCGCCGATGGTGGCACTCCCGTGCTGATCAAGGATGTCGCGAGCGTGGCGCTTGGCCCGGAGATGCGCCGAGGCGTCGCCGACTACAACGGCACGGGCGACGCGGTGGGCGGGATCGTCGTGATGCGGGAGGGGGAGAACGCGCTCGGGGTCATCAATCGTGTCAAAGCCAAGCTCGCCGACGTGAAGCCGTCGCTCCCGAGCGGCGTGGAAGTCGTCACGACCTACGATCGCTCGGATTTGATCGAGCGCGCGATCGACACGGTCAAGCACAAGCTGATCGAAGAGGTCATCGTCGTCTCGATCATCATCTTGATTTTCTTGTGGCATTTCCCGTCATCAGTCATCCCCATCGTCACGATACCGGTGGCGTTGGCGTTGGCGTTCATTCCGATGAAACTGATGGGCCTGAACGCGAACCTGATGTCGCTCTCCGGCATCGCGATCTCGATCGGCGTGTTGGTGGACGGCGCAATCGTCGAGGTAGAGAACGCTTACAACAAGATTTATCATTGGCAAAAGGACGGCAAGAAGGGCGACTTTCACGCCGTGCGTTTGGAAGCTCTGCTGGAGGTGGGCCCCGGGGTCTTCTTCTCACTGATGGTGATCGCCGTGGCGTTCATGCCGGTGTTCACCTTGATCGACCAAGAAGGCCGCCTGTTTCGACCCCTCGCGTTCTCCAAGACCCTAGCCATGGGCATCGCGGCCTTGCTGGCCATCACGCTCGACCCGGCGCTGCGCATGTTGTTCGCGCGCATCGAGCCGTACCGATTTCGGCCACGATTTCTCGCCTGGATCGCGACGCAGCTGTTCGTGGGTAAGTACTACTCAGAGGAGCGGCATCCGGTGAGCCGCCTGCTACACCGGCTGTACGAGGGGCCCTGCCGTTTCGTCTTGCGGCACCCGAAGGCCACCATCGGAACAGCAGTCCTGGTCGTCGCGACCGCGGTTCCCCTGTACTCGCGCTTGGGCTCCGAGTTCATGCCGCCTCTGGCCGAAGGCAGCATCTTGTACATGCCTTCGGCAGTTGAGCCGGGCATGTCGGTCGCCGTCGCCGAGAAGGTGCTGCAGCTGCAGGACAAGATCCTGATGAGCTTCCCCGAGGTGAAGCGGGTATTCGGCAAGGCCGGGCGAGCCAACACTTCCACCGATCCGGCGCCCTTCACGATGATGGAAACGACGGTGCTGCTCAAACCCGAGGACCAATGGCGGGAGAAGCCGCGCTGGTATTCCTCGTGGGCCCCAAAGCCGCTGAAGGCCGTGCTGCAGAGCTTCTGGCGTGACCGCATCGACTCGAGTGAGCTCGAGGACGAGATGAACCGCGCGCTGCAGATCCCCGGGATCTCCAACGCCTGGACCATGCCGATCAAAGGGCGGCTCGATATGCTTTCGACCGGTGTACGGACGCCTGTCGGGATCAAGATCATGGGCGCGGACCTGGGCACCATCGAACGCATTGCCAAAGAAACCGAGGCCGTGGTCGCGAAGGTCCCCAGGACTCGAAGTGCCTATGCCGAGCGCGTCGCTGGCGGGTATTTCCTGGATTTCACGCTCAAGCGCGACCGGCTGGCCCGCTATGGGCTCTCGATCGACGACGCCAACACCATGGTCATGACCGCCGTCGGCGGCGACAACCAGAGCATGACGGTCGAGGGGCGCGAACGGTACGGAATCAACGTGCGCTACGCGCGTGACTACCGCGATGACCTGCAATCGCTGCGCCGCGTTCTGTTGCCCCTACCGAGCGGGCTTGGGCAGATCCCGATGGAGGAAATCGCCGACGTCGGGCTTGCGCACGGCCCGTCGATGATTCGAGACGAGAACGGAATGCTCGCCGGCTACGTTTACGTCGACTTCGACACGGCCAAGGTCGATGTCGGGCGCTATGTCGAGCAGGCCAAGCTCGCCGTTGCCACGAAGGTCGCCGTCCCGCCGGGCTACATCATGAATTGGAGCGGGCAATACGAGAGCATGTTGCGAGTCAAGGAGCGACTGAAGATCATTCTGCCGCTCACGCTGCTGCTGATCTTCGGGCTCCTATTCATGAACACGAAGTCCGCGTTCAAGGCGACCGTGGTCATGCTCGCGGTCCCGTTCTCGGCCGTAGGCGCAATGTGGCTGCTGTGGCTGCTCGGCTACAACATGTCGATCGCGGTCTGGGTGGGGCTGATCGCGCTAATGGGCCTGGACGCGGAAACAGGCGTGTTCATGCTGCTCTTCCTGGATCTCTCACACGATGAGTTCAAGCGGGAAGGTCGCCTCAAGACGCCGCAAGACCTCCTGGAGGCAGTCGTACACGGCGCGGTCAAGCGCGTACGCCCGAAGGCAATGACAGTCTGCGCGGCGATGCTCGGGCTGCTCCCGATCATGTGGTCTACTGGGACGGGCGCGGATCTCATGAAACGGATCGCGGCGCCCATGGTTGGCGGACTCGTCACGAGCTTCGTCATGGAGCTGCTCGTGTATCCGCCAATTTACTTCCTGTGGCGAAAACGCCAGCTGGCAACCGTTGTCGAGGCTCCCGTAGCGAATCCGATACTGGAGAGTGCCGCGCAATGAAGCTCGCCTCCGCAAGCGCTGTCCGTACTCCGGCCAGTCGAGGGCGAAGCATCGAGCGCTCTGGCTGCCCGCCCGGCGCAATTCGAGATACAATCGCTCATGAGCTTCGACGAGCAGCTCGCCGCGAGGATCCGCAAGGCGCTGGGCAAGCGCGTCGACGTCGTCGAAAAGCGAATGTTCGGAGGGCTGTGCTTCATGGTGGACGGCGCCCTGTGCTGCGGAGTCATGGGGAGCGAGTTGCTGGTGCGCGTCGGCCCCGCCCAGTTGCAAGGCGCGCTCGCTCAACCGCACGCGCGCCCCATGGACTTCACCGGGCGCCCATCGAAAAACGCCGTCTACGTTGCGCCCGGTGGGCTGCGGACTGATGCGGCGCTGGCACGTTGGCTGAAGCGCGGCCTCGCCTTCGTCTCGGAAGGCCCGGCGATCAGGCCACGTCGGCCGCGAGGACGACCGCGCGCGCATCGCCCATGAGCTGCTCCACAGGTTGGAGCCCGAGGACGCCGATGCGGCCGCTGCCTGGAGTAAGGAGATCCGTCGGCGCGTTGACGAAATCGAAGCGGGCACCGCAGAGCTCGAAGACTGGCACTGTTCGCGCGCGTCTCGAAGCCGCTAGCCGACCGTGATCCGAGTTCGCTTCCACCACGCGGCCAGTGCCGAGGCCGAGGCCGCGGTTCGCTGGTACAACGAGCGAGGCCAGGCCTCGGCGATGACTTCCGTGCCGAGCTGATTGCGCTGGTGATCGCTTCGAAGTCGAGCCGACGTCACAGCGCGCATTGAATGACGGCGAGTTGTGCGATCTGCAGCTCGCAGTGCTCGACGCGCTACGGTCGCGCCGCTGACGAGGAAGCCAGCCCCTCGCGGTGTTCGGACACACGACGGTCGTCGTCCGTCGATCACGGGGCGTGCTCGAAAGGCAACCCGTAACTCGCAAGGGTTGGCGCGGCGACTGGTTGCCTGGGGCACGCAGAGGCCCGGCCGGGGTTGTGCCTGACGAGGGAGCGTCGCCCCGCGCACCTCTGGATACCATCGGACCCAAAGCCGATTGGTCGCAACAGCAACGGCAAGATCCATTACATACTGTCCCTGGTTTGCTCGGCCCTTCGGAGGAAGTAGGGCGCCTCGGAATGGCGGCGCTGCTCCCCGATATCGCGAGTGCGGGTCGCGGATATCGCGAGTGCGGATCGCGAGGAATAATCCAGCGCTAGCTCAACTAAGGTGCTCGCCACCGTCAAAAAGAACATCGAAAGTTCTTTCCGGCACAAGAACTGAGCGCTGGCGACAGGACGTAGAGACTGGACTCAGTCCCTGCAGCGATTGTGCACTGCCGCCTTCGCTTGGGCGGATTCACGCTCCCAGTCAAACGGCACCGTTGGCGAGGAAGTTATGAAGCGAGCCTCCAAGGCCCATTCAATGATTGCGATTCCTTTTTCCCGCGGCCCGCGGCTGGTTGACGCAGGTCTACTGCTCGGGATGTTCGTGGCAGGCCTCGGCTGTTCTAGTCAGCCTGCAGGCGACCCGGGCCTGACGGGCAGCGGCGCTGCGAGTGCAACGTCGGGCGGCACCGGCTCGGGCAGCGGTGGCTCGCAACCCGGGTCAGGAGGGGGCGACCCGGGAAGTGATCCCTATGCCGTTCCAGCGACTCCGCCCGCTGCGGCGTTCGTCGCAACTCCCCGGCTTGCGCGTCTAAGCCGGCAGCAGTGGGGAAACGCGGTGCGCGATCTGCTCATGCTGTCTGACGTGTCGGACATCGAGAGCAACGTGTCGGCTGACGCGCTCGTCGGGTTCGACGACGAGGCGGAAGGCCTATTCGTGACCGAGCAGCTACGGGGGCAGCTGTTCGACGCCTCCGAAAAGGCGGCGGACAAGGTGACGGGCGATGCGGCTGCTCTCGCGCGCCTCGTTCCGGCGAACGCGCCCACCGACACGGCCGGGCGAGCCAAGGCGTTCATCACCTCGTTCGGGCAGCGTGCGTTTCGACGCCCGCTCACCGACGCCGAGGTAACGACCCATGTGGCCCTGTTTAATCAGGGGCCGACTTTGTATCCCGGAGTCGATGCCTTCAAGGCCGGCGCAAGCCTGGTGATCCAGGCGATGTTGCAGTCCCCCTATTTCCTGTACCGCACGGAGTTGGGCACGGCAGCCGCCGGCGCGGCCCGCGTCGCACTCAATGATTGGGAAGTGGGCGCCAAGCTCGCGTTGGCCATCACCAATACGATTCCGGATGACACGCTGCTGGCTGCGGCAGCGGCCGGAAAGCTGCACGACCCGGCGGGCGTGAGCGAGCAGGCCAATCGCTTGCTCGACGGAGCCACGGGCGTCGACGGCATGAGCAACTTCAACCTGCAGGTGTATCGCCTCGGTGCCTACGACACCATCACCCGCACCGCGGCGGACTTCCCGGAGTTCACGGTGAACACCCCCGCCGCCATGAAGACCGAGGTGCTGCAGTTCCTCAGCTGGGTGTTCCGCGAGAACCGTGGGATCAAGGACTTCTACACCGCGAAAGTAGGCTTCGTGAATTCGTTGCTCGCGCCGCTCTACGGCGTAACGGGCACCTTTTCCAGCGATCCCACGACGCTGACGAAGGTCGATCTGGACCCGACGCAGCGTTCTGGTTTGCTCACGCAGCCGGGCTTCCTGTCTTCTTACATCTCCGTAGGTAATGAACCCGACATCATCCATCGCGGCGTGTTCATCGCGGAACGGCTCCTGTGCAGGACGTTGCCGCCACCGCCCGCCGCGGCCGCGGGAGTGACGATCCCCAACACCGCCGGAATGACCAACCGGGAACGCGTGGAGATGACGACCGGAAAAGGGACGTGCGGTCAGACCTGCCACGGGGTCTTGTTCAACTCGCTCGGGTATGCCTTCGAAAATTACGATGCCATCGGCAAGTATCGAACGACCGACCAAGGAAAGCCCGTGAACGCAGCCGACAGCTACGTTCTGGACGGACAACTCCAGAGCTTCAACAATGGCATCGAGCTTTCGAAACTCTTGTCCGAGACCAAGGAAGTACACGCTTGCTACGTGCAGAACATGTTGACCTACCTGCACGGTCGGGAAGTGGACCCCAGCGAGACGGCGACCGTCGACTACTACGCGCGCCGTTCTCGTGCCGGAATGACGCTCCATGACTTGGAACTCGCCGTCGTAACGAGCGAGAACTTCCTCAACCGCCTTCCCTGAGTCGAAAAAAAGAGACGCCATGAACAAACCGCGATCGCCAGAAATCACCCGAAGGAACGTGCTTCGGGGCGCTGGGGGACTCATGCTCGGTCTCCCGCTGCTGGAAACCTTCATGCCGCGTGAGGCCGCCGCCCAGGCTGCGGCTGCACGTTCGCCTTTCGTCATCATCGTGGTTGGAGACAACGGCGTGGTTCAGGCAGGCGTCAGCTTGAGCGTGAGCACAGAGCCGGAGCGCTTCTGGCCAACTGCCACAGGCACGTTGACCAAAGCCAGCATGACCGCGGACAAGGCGACCCGCTCGACTGGGGAGCTCTCCGACTACGCAGAGCAACTGCTGATCGTTCGAGGGATCAACCTCCCGTATAGCTCGAACGGCTGCTCTCACTCGGCGGCCGACGCGCAGATCCTCACCGCCTCCAAGATCACAGCCGGGTCGACGAATTGCAAGGCGATGGGCATCTCGGTCGACACCGCAATCGCCAAGGCAAAAAATCCTGCGGGGCGAGATCCGCTCGTGTTCCACGCGGGGATGTTCGCTCCAGGCGGAACCGGATTCGATATCCCAGGTTACGTCTCGTACATCACGCCTCAACAGCCGCGGGTGTATATCGACTCGCCGTACAAGGCGTATCAAACGATCATCGGCGCCATCGGCAACGGCTCGACGGGGACGTCGGCCGCCGCCCAAGCGCTCCTGCAACGGGGGGCGCGCAGCAAGAGCATCAACGACATCCTGCGCCCGCAGATCTCTGCGCTGCTCGCGCGCACGGATCTCAGCACCAGCGACCGCGCGCGGCTAGACCAACACCTGACGGCGATCCGCGACATCGAGGTCACCATGGGGACCACGACTTTTACGATCCCCGACGCGGACGTGGCCACCATGAAGTCGATGGACCCGAAGCCGTACGACCAGTCGACACGAGACACCGCCGTGAAGCTGTTCATGGATCTGATGGCGTTCTCGGCGGCGGCGGACTACAGCCGCGTTGCCGTCCTGAAAATCGGAGACCGGATCGACGATCACGTCTACACGTACAACGGGCAGTCGGCGAAGTTCCACGACGTTTCGCACCGCCAGGTCCCCAACTCCATCGACTTCCACAACTATATCGATCGCATGATGCTCAACTACTACAAGCATCTGCTCGATAAACTGTCGACGTACACCACGCCCACCGGGCCGCTGCTCGACCAAGGCGTCGCGATCTATTGCAACCAGTGCGCGACGGGCGCGCACTCGTTCAGCAATATCCCTTGGATTCAAGCCGGGTCGGCCAATGGCTACTTCAAGAAGGGCCAATACCTCGCGGTCGGTACCGGCCAACAGCCGGCCGGTAGCCAAGACGGTAAGGGTGGTGATGGCTCGGTCTCGGGAGTGAACAAAGTCTTGAACAACGTCCTGCAGGCGGCGGGCGTGACCAAGACGGGCGGAGCGCTCACGGACGACTTTGGCGAGACGTCCCTTCCCAAGGGGATCCTCACCGAGCTCAAGGCCTGACACGTCCTGCAAGCACCGCTTCGCAACGGCTGCGCGCCTATTCCGCCTCGATCATCTTTGCCGATGACGATCGCGATGCCACGTGCGTTCTCGCATGAGCAGTGAGCGCGCCTCGAAAGCTGCAACGGTCGCCGCGCTGGCGATAGGCGTGTCCATCGTCCTCGGGCATTCTGTTCCCGCGGCGGCACACGCGGGGGGGATCGTCAGCGATACCTGTCAAGCATGTCACGGCGGCGGCGACGCGACCCCTCCCACGCTCTCGCTGACTCCCAACCCGACCACGTTCAACCCTGGGGACCTCGTGACCTTCACGCTGAACGTGCGTTCGTCGTCCATCAAAGTGGGTGGCGTCTACATCACCACCGGCGGCGTCGGGGCCCTTCAGTCGCTGGCTGGCGAGGGGCTGAAGGTCAATGGTCGAGGGCTCACGCATACCGGCCCCAAGCCTGCAGTGAATGGCGCGGTGACCTTTCGCTTCGCGTGGCAGGCGCCAGCCAAGCCGGGTGCAGTAGACGTTCGAGTGGCGGCGCTTGCCGGGAACGGCAACAACGCCCCCTCGGGCGATACCCCCGGTGGCGGCGACTTCCAGTGGGCGTTCGGGTGCACGGCGCAAACCTTTTACTTGGATCTGGACCGGGATGGCTACGGGAGCAAGAGCCTGGGGACCCAGCTTGGCTGCGCCAATGACCCCGCTCCGGTCGGCTATGCGGTCGCGGACGGCGATTGCAACGAGAACGACGAGAAGGTTCACCCCGGCGCAATCGAGGTTTGCAATGGCAAGGACGACAACTGCAACACGCAGATCGACGAGGGTTCGTCGCCGGTCACGATGTGGCCCGATGGGGATGGTGACGGCTATTACAAGTCGCAAGTCGGAACCTCCAAGCTCGGCTGTGGCAACGTGCCGGGGTATGCAGCGCAAGGGGGCGACTGCAACGACACAGACCCCGCAATCCACCCCGGCGCAGTCGAGATTTGCAATCTGCGAGACGACAATTGCGATGGCGAAGTAGACGAGCTCGTACGCCCGCGCTGCGGTCTCGGTTGGTGCGCGCGTCAGAGCCCTTCTTGCGACCCTGCCGATTGCCAACCCGGGCCGCCGGCCGTCGAGACCTGCAACGCGTTCGATGACGACTGCGATGGGGTGCTCGACAACGATGCCTGTCAAAGCGGCTACTTCTGCTCCGAAGGGGCGTGCGTGCGGAACGATGGAACGGACGGTGCTGCCGGAGGAGCTAGCAAAGGTATCGGCGGCAGCTCCGGCAGCATCGGCGCAGGCTCTGGCAGCGGCGCAAGCGCTGGCACTGCCGTCAACACGGGCGCGGCGGGTCGCCCTGCGAGTGCGCCGAGTGAAAGCGGGTGCGCGATCAACGCCTTGCCGAGCCACGGCCGAGAGAACGCTGCCTCGTTGCTTGGTGTTGGCTTGTTGGGTGCTGTCCTCTTCCGCCGACAGAAGCGGCGGAGGGGCGTCGTGAAGAGCGGGTCCTAGGCAATTCCCACCAAGAATTGAAACGTCGGCGTCGCCCGATCCGCGACGCGCCTAGCGCGGAACAATACAGCGCTAGGCCACTGGGCAGATGGGTTCCCTCAAAAAGAAAGACGGTCAGTTCTTTTCAGTCCAAAAAACTGATGGCTCCGACAGTAGAGGACGGACCATGCGCGGCCCCGCCTTCAGCTGAGGGCTAATCACGACCCCAGTCAAACTTCCAGCTGCCGAGGAAGTCACAATGAAGCGAGCCTCCAAGGCCGATGTGCATACTCACCGAGCTCACGGCCTGACACCGCACAACCGAGGCTGATCGTCGGTCCTCGTGGCGGCTTGCAGCGGGAGCTGCGGCTCATTTACGAATGGAAAATCGAATGCATACGAAGTGGCTGCCGACATTAGTTTTAGGATTGTCCATGGGAATCGTCGGCTGTGGAAGTTCGACCCCGGGGACGTCGAGTTCGGGCGGTACCGGCGGTGGCTCGACCGGTGGTTCTTCGACCGGTGGCTCGGCCACGGGGGGCAACGCGAGCGGCGGAACTGCGAGCGGCGGAACTGCCACCGGCGGAACAGCAAGCGGCGGAGCTGCCACTGGCGGAGCTGCCACCGGCGGAGCTGCCACCGGCGGTGCCGCAGCTGGCGGAAGCGCCGGTGCCGGTGGCGCTTCGACCGGCGGAAACTCCGGCACCGGCGGCAACGGGGGAGGTGCCGGCGGCTCGGTCGCGGCGGTTCCGAGCAAAGGCTGTAGCGTCAAGGATGGCGCGAAAACGCTGACCGCCGGCGGCATGTCAGTGATGGGCGGTCTTCCCACGTCGACCAAACTCACGATCATGAGCGGCGGCATGAGTCGCGAATTCATCGTCGACATTCCGGCGGACTACGATCCGACGCACCCGTATCGCCTGATCTTTTCCTGGCATCAAGCGTATGGCTCCGACACCGGCAATGCGAATGGCCTACATCCGGCCAATAATGGTCCAAACTTCGACGCGAAAAACTATGCCTATTTCGGGCTCCACCGCGAAGCGGCCGCGGCGAACGTGCCCGTTATCTTCGTCGCCCCCGGGGGAATCGGTAATCTTCCCTGGGATTTCACGCGGGATAGCAAGCTCTTCGACGACCTGCTCGCCCTCGTTGACGCGAACCTGTGCATCGACGACAGCCGAGTCTTTTCCACGGGCTTCAGCTTCGGAGCGATGATGAGCTATGCCCTGTCGATCACGCGTCAGACGAAACTGCGCGCGGTCGTCGCCATGGCCGCGGCCAACTACGCCCTTCCCGGTGAGCCAACCGATTCGAATGCGGCGCCGATTGCGTACATGGGGACAACCGGCATGAGTGATGGCACCTGTCCGTGGGGCACTGACACGATGGGCGGGAAGGCCTGCGTCCTTCAGCACGCTAAGGACAATGGCTGCACGATTCCCGGAACCATCCAGACGACGACGGTCGGCAGCAAGAAGTACCTTTGCTACGACTTCGACGGTTGCAAGGCGGGTTATCCCGTCAAAGTGTGCACGTTCGATGGCCCGCACACTCCGTCGAGCGTGGATGACGGGACCTCGACTGGAGATGATGGCCTGAAGGCCTTCATTCCGCCGCTGGCCTGGAAGTTCATCTCGCAGTTCTGAGCATGCCATGCGGTCGGCAGGCCATCGTTTGGGGACCGCATGCTTTCCCCAAGCGATGGCGGTCCGTCCGTCATGCAGAGCTGTGCCAATACACCGAGTGTTGAGCGCAGCAGAGAGCGCTCTCAAGGCCACGCGCAAATGCACAGATCTCCTGAACTGAAGAGCAACCCGTGAGGGCGCCGGCGCTGGTCGGGTTGACCGTTTCGCTGATCATCGGCTCGCACGTGCTCCGGCACACCTTCTGCTCGCACCTCGCCATGAGGGGCGCGGCGCCGAAGGCGATTCAGGAGCTCGTCGGGCACTCGACGCTCAGCATGACGCAGCTCGGGGGTGTCTGCCGGCCCGTGCTCGAGTCACCCCGGCTTGAGCTCCATCAACACCGCCGCGACAGCGACCAACACAGCCATGATCCAGGCATTGCGAGCCACGCGCCGGAGCGGCCGAACACCGCCTTCCACCGTGCGCAGGGTGCGCCGCGTGCTGCCATTGAGCGCGCCTAACGCGAACAGCAGCAGGACCGAGATGCGGAACCAGCGCATCTCGTGATACGCGCCGCCGAGGGCGTATTCGATTCCCACACCCGTCAGGAGCATGAGCAGCGCGGCCCAAGTGGTCCCGCGGTTGAGACGACGTAACGCTTGGACGACCGCGGCGGCAGGCGGCTCTCGAGACGCGGACGCGAGCACGGCGAGGCCCACGACCTGTCCCAGGCCCAGGATCGCCGTCACGACATGAACGGCCAGCAAAACCGGATAGGCATTAGCCACGAGAGTGGCTCCACTGATTGAGTCGGGTCATGCCGATCATGACCGATCGGCGAGCGCCAATGTGACCGCATTTCGTCGAATTCTCGCGCGCCGTTACCGCGCTGTTAGCTCAATCGGGTGGCACGGTGCCGGCGGGGCCCTGCCGGATGAAGCGCTCGGTGTGCTCTTCGATGACCACATCCGGGTGCTCGTGCTCGACGATGGCGGCGTCGAACGGATACTGCCAGGAGAACGCCGCGCGTGAAAATAGCTCACCGTACAGAAGCTGAGGGCGAAAAGTGGGCGGCGGCGGAGGAACCGCTCGCTCGGGAGCGGGCCCTCCGCCTCGCTCGAGCAAGAATGAATCGATGAAAAAGAGCGCCCGAGGCGCGCTCTGCTGGGGGCCAGCGTACACCGTGTAACCATTCGAGCCGGCAGGCGCGTAGCCGTCCGATGGCAGCAAGCGAGTCGCCGGTGGCGGGCTGGGTGACCACTGCTCACTTGGTTTCTTCAGTATCTGGTACACACCGGGGAGCATCAGTGACAGGTCGCCGTTCCAAGGCCTCGAAATGTGGCGTTCGAAGGTGCTCGCCTCGCGCGCTCGCATCGACGGGTACCAAGCCCTCAGGCGCTCGACGACTGCGGCATAGCCAACGTAAGCGCCGTGGTCGTTCCAGTGCGAGTCGGTCAGCAGGAAGACTGGCCCGTCGGCACGGGCCGCTCGCTCGCGGGCTCGCAGATCGAGCACGTCGACTCGAGACCCACGCAGGCGCTCGAGCAATTGGTCGACCGGTGAGGTCGTCAGTGGCCCATAGCGCTCCGGGATATCGTCCGGGTAGATGCTCTGCTTGTCGGGCGTGATCAAGAACAAGAAATGCGAGCCACGGCGTGCGAGCCAGGCGCGCCGAGCTTCGAGTTGGTTCGCCCAGTCGTCCAGCTCGGCGCTGGAGAAGGGTGCGAGGCCACGGTGTTGTTCGAAACAACGGTCACCCGCAAAGAACAACTGAGATCGCTTGCCGATGACGACGGCCGGCGTCGGTGACACGCCGAATTCGTAGTTGACGATGCTGTGCCAGCGAATCAACCGTCGCCGAAAGCCGAAGGCGTCGCTCCAATACGCCTCGAGCGCTTTCGGAAGCGCCTGCCACTCGGCGAGCCCCTTGGGCCAAGCGGGCGCCGCCGCGAGCACACGATTTTCGGAGAGGCCCGGGTTCTTGTCGAGATCGAAGCACCAGTCGAGCAAGGGCAGCGCAACCCCAACCATGAACAGCGTCGCAATGGCCCAGCGATAGGCTTTGGTGGATCGAGACACGCCAGAGCTCAAAATCGAAAATAGATGAAGGAGTTGTAGGTCCCCGACGACAACCGCATCGCCGATGCCATGGCGATCGCCGCGAGCGCTGCGAGCTTGCTCAAATCGAACAGTGTCATCCCGGCCAAATGAGCGCGCGGCCAACGCCGGTCGAGCCAGGCCAAAAGTGGGGTCGAGCCGACCAAGCCTGCAACCAACGCGAGCACCTGCTCGTTGTCCAAGTAGTTCAACGCGCGGTACACGACGCCGCTGCCGGTGCCATGCCCGCACATCGCTTTCAGGAACGTCCCAGCGAGCGCCAAGGTCGGCGCGCGGAACAGCACCCAACTGACCAAGATCACGATGCCGCAATAGGCGTGACGGAGCGGTGACCAAGCGCGTTCGAGCAGGCGCAAGAACCCAGCGCGCTCGAGCACCAAGAACGTGCCGTGCAAGGCTCCCCAGAGCACGAAGTTCCAACTAGCGCCGTGCCACAGCCCGCACAGGAGGAAGACCAGCACCAAGTTGGCGTAGGTGCGCAACGGGCCACGCCGGTTGCCGCCCAAGGGAATGTACAGGTAGTCGCGAAACCAGCGCGACAGCGAGATGTGCCAGCGCTGCCAGAACTCCGTCATCGAGCGCGCGATGTACGGATAATTGAAGTTCTCGGGAAAGCGGAAGCCGAACAGCCGCGCGAGCCCAATGGCCATGTCCGAATATCCAGAAAAATCGAAGTAAACCTGAATCGCATAAGCGCCGATGCCGAGCCAAGCCAGGCTCGCGTTCAGCTCCCCGGGCGGCAGCGCGAAGATGCCATCGGCGATCTCGCCAATGACGTTCGCGATTAGAATTTTCTTGGCGAAGCCGATCACGAATCGCTCGATGCCAGCAGTCAAATCGTCCGACGCGACCTTTCGCTGCGCAAGCTGATCCTCGACCTCGCGATAGCGGACGATGGGGCCCGCTACGAGCTGAGGGAAGAACGAGATGTACAAGCAAAGCAACGGCAAATTCCGCTGCGCCTTGGCCTGCTCGCGGTAGACGTCGATCACGTACGACAGCACGTGAAAGGTGAAGAACGAAATGCCCAGCGGTAGCGCGACCGGCTCCAAAATCAGCGGCGCGTGCAGCTTCGGAGAGCGCTCCAACAATTGGTTGAAGCAATCAGCGAAGAAGGTCGCGTACTTGAACCGAATCAACAGGCCGATGTTGCCCACCACGGCGAGCGCCACGACGAGCTTGCGCGCGCGAGCTGCGCGCAGGAAGGAAAGCGCCAGCCCGAATAGGTAGTTGCAAAGCACCGACAGCAAAACGAACGGAAGAAAACGTGACTCGCCCCACGCGTAGTAAACCAGGCTCGCCACGAGCAACACGCCATTGCGCTTGCCCTCGCCCGCCAAGAAGTGGATTGCCAGAACAATCGGCAGAAACAGGAACAGAAACACTGTCGAGCTGAAGACCATCAGCACCCCGGAGCCGCACGTCCGAGCGGCGTTTCGTCGTCACTCTGTCAGGACGATGCGGCTCATCGAATCCGGCCAGCAGAGCCCACTGCTGCCCAAAAAAAGCGAACCGAGTACCTCACGTAGGCGTGGAAAGCACGAACCGTACCGGGCTTTTTGTGCCGCATTGTGCCAGGTGGCGAGGCCCGCCGCCGCGCACGCAGCTCAGGGCACGCGGGTGAAATGCGCGCGAGCGGTCGGCGCAGAAGTTGCGCTCCCCTCGGCCTCGTCGCCTGCGAAACGCAGGTCGAAGTTGGTGCTGGCGCCGACCACCGCCGTGCATCCAGAGCCGTTGCAGGTGCAGACCCCGCCGACCGTCGAGCACAGCGCGGCCTTGGCGCAGTTGGCGTGAATATCGTCGTGAGCGCCGGAAGGGTCGGACAGCGTGCAGTCCGTGTCTCCTGCGACGCTCCAATTGGGCAGGCAATTGCAGCTCCCCGTGGGGCTCGTATCGTAAGGCGTTTGCAGGCCACACCAGCCCTTCCACGGTTCGAAGTCGTCGATGCCGAAGCGAACACGGGTGCCGTCCGTCGTGCCCTCGAACAAGCTCAGCACGAAGCCGGGCAAGATACGCGGCCCGTTGCCCTGCCACGTCGTCTCGTTCGCGTCGGGGTAGTCGACATTCCCGTCCGTTGCGGGCGGCGGCGGGGCGCCCGCGCCGACGGTGAGCGTGCCGCACAACCCTCCAGTCACGCTGGCGCCATTGATCACGAGCGTGAGGTCGTCCCAAGGGGCGCGCTGATTTTCGATATAGCCGTGCCAGGTGCCGACGATCGCAGATCGGCGCCGGATGTGCACCCCGACGTGGCAGGCCAGGTGGGCCGTGGGGTCGCGTCGGTGCGAGCATCGGGAACCGACACTGGCGGATCAGTCCGCGTACCGGCCGCTTTCTGCGGGCTATACGGATTCAGGCTCACCCCGCGCCATGCGCTGATCGCGGACGCATTTCCACTCGCGCCGACGCTGGATACCGCCGGTTGGTTTACCGCCAGCGCCGCGGATATGCTGACCACGTGGCAGGCAATGGTTGGCGGAACGCGGTCGGAAAGTGCCCGTCGCGGTTGTTACTTACCGATGGGCGCACTGCTCCCGTCCGCTGACGCCGAAGTTGCCCGGGCGTGCGATGAAGCCGCGGCGCGCTGGTGCGGTCGCGCCGATCCACTCACGCAGAGCCTGTTGCTCGAATCTTGGGAAGACTCGATCGACACCTATCTGACGATCGGCAACAGCGAAGCGAACAACGTGCACCGTCAATGGCTCGGGCCTTACCGCGACCATTGCGATCCGACGGTTTGGCAACGGTTCCACGATGCCGCAAGTTACCCGCCTAAAAAAATAGCGAGCGCCCGGGCAAAACAAACTCGGGTCTCGGCCGCCTGGCGGCAGTTCTTCTCCGACTACGAGTTTTTGATCCTGCCCGCCACGCCGTGTAAAGCTCCGCGCAAAGCCAATTGCACGGTGGAATTGCGCCGCAGCATCATCCGCCTGACCGCGCCGGCAAGCTTGGGCGGTTTGCCCGTGTTGAGCATTCCGGTACAGATGCCGTCAGGCATGACCGGTGGGCTGCAGATCATCGTCCCCGTCGCCAACAGCCCCGTTATCCCCTGGATGCTGAGTCGGTAGCTGCCCGGGGCGGTTCGCCCGTACCAATCAAACGCTCGCGGGGTGATGAGGAACGCGCATGCAAAGACGACGTTAACGCGGCCTCGTCCGCCTCGGACCGCGGGATCTGGGAAATAACGAACACGGCACGCAGCGCCCTCGGCGCGTGTCGAAGATCCCTCCCTATCCTTCGGCGTGTCACAGCGATCGACGGTAGCACCCGCCTAGAGAGGAGCAATCCGCTCTTTCGCGATCGGCAAGCGGCGTGATGCTAGTTCGGTGCGGGCGGGCTGCATCATGATCGCTGGCTCGTCGCGTGCGCGCTCCTCGTCATCCTGTCAGCTCGACGCGAAACTTGGGGATGAAGGATTCGTTCGTCGGTTGAACGTCGTACATTCTCGAGGTGATGAACGCTTTGATGTTTCGCGCCCCGTCTTCCCAGGCGTAGAGCACCAAGTTGCCCGTTGCCTTGCGCCTCAGTGAGTACGGTTCTGCGATACGTTGCTTGCCATTGTAGGTGAAGGCGATCTTCAGACGATTCGCGCCCGCGAACCGGACCAGATCGAGTCGCTGTCCACCGCCCCAGTAGTAGGCGCTCGTCGGCGCGATCACGGTATCGCCAGCATCGAGCTCGAGCCCAGGCATCGGTAGGCTCGGAGGCAAAGGCGCATCGATCCAACTTAGGACCTCCTCGAGTCGGGCCAGCATGTTGTCGAGCGCGGGCAGGGAAGGGAGCTGCTGTTCCATCATGCTTCTCCAGTCCGCTCGAAGCGCGTCCGAGCTGCGGACTAGCGCGATCAGGCTGGTAGTGCTTGGTACGGCAATGCTCTTTGCTTCGCACTTCTTCGCGAATAGTGCTCGCACCGTATCGATGTCGAGCTGCTCGCGCCTGTCCCACAGGTGGGCGACATCGTACAAGTCGCGGGGGCGCGTTCGCTCCAGCAGCGCTCGCGTCTTTTCCGCAAAGAGTTCCTCGAGCGAGTAGCAGAGTGCCCGCGGCTCCGGCAGATGATCCGCGTACGGGTGGGAGATAGGTCTAAGCGCTGGCGTATCCGCAATGGCTTCATGCTGCGTGATGTCGAACAGAACGCGCGGCCAGTTGGGCATCGCCAATGGCCCGCGATACGCGACCTTCCCCTGATAGGTAGGGCGGCCCAGCTTGTCGCGACGCACCTTCACCTCGATTCGCTCGACGGGAATGCTGATGCCGCTCGCCTCGGTGGCGTACCGAGCGACGTCGGTGATCAGAGCCTTGATGGCTGGCTCGTCATAGGCGGCCGCGGGAGATAGCGAGAAGTCCAAGTCTTCGGAGAACCGGTAGGTTTCGAAGAAGCACTTCTTCAGGCAAGTGCCGCCTTTGAAGATCCACGAAGTCGCCGCAAGTCGATGTGCGGCGAAGCCGGCAAGAAGCCAGCCCAGCACGTAGTCCTTCTCGACGATTTCTGGGCGCAGCCCCCACTCGAGCGCGCGTTCGAGAATGTCTTGCTTAGAAATCATCGGTCGAATCGACCGCCACGTTCAGCCATAGTCCCCACCGCTTGCTCATTTTACCTCTGCTTTGCACAGCGGGCTCGAGGGAAATGACACCCGCGCTTCGCTTGGATAGCGAAAGCTCGATGAGCGCCGTCTCGTCTGGCCAAAGCCGCTCCGCGAGGTAGCCGAGCCGCTTGAATGCTGCGCCGGTCGCGTGCGCTGTCGCTGTTGCCGCCAACTTTCCGGAGTCGAAAGCTTCGCTCTCGCGATAGTTGGCAAAGAGCTCGACTAGATGCCGGACGCCACCTACCCAGCTCGGGTGGATCAGAGCGTCGGTCAGCGTCCGTTCGCGATCCGACACCGCGACACGCTGGGTACCTCGCCACTCGAGAGTCGTGCCGTTCATCCGCTTGGCGGGGACGCGGGCAATGCGAAACTCGGTCGCGAGCCGACTCTCGTTTTGCTTACGTCGGGCAGCCGCGGTCACCACGAAAGTGGAGCGAAAGAGTTGTTCGGTCAGTCCCCAGTGCTCTGCAGCGGACCAACCCCCGATGTAGCAAGGCGCGAACAACTGCGTCGCCAAGACCCATGCATCCTCTGCGATAGCCGCACTACCCGGCTTCGCCTCCATCGGCAGAACTAGGTACAAGCCGCGTCGCGCCCGAGCCAGCCATCCACCGCGCTCGAGCCGCCCCAGCCGGATGGCGGCGTCGTGCGTCGACACACCGAGGACCTCGGCAGCGCGCGGCACCCCGATGAAACCCCCGGCGGACGCTCGGGACAGATCCGCCAGTACTGTACGAGTGCTCGCCATGGTTTAGTCTACGTCGCGTAATATATTCATAACGCATATATCTTATCACAAAATGTACCGACCTGCCCCGTCTTTCCTCACCTTGCGGCGCTCGCCGCTCCCACCCACGGATCGCCCAGCCCGCGCTCCTCGACATCCTTCACCCCACGCGCGGCTCTGATCTCCAAGCGCGTCATCGGCCCGCGCATGAGGCTCATCGCATAGCGCGGCTGCACCAAGATCGGCGGACTCGTCGCGTGCGCATTCCTCACGACGAACCAGCGCGGAGCCAGCCGCGTTAACGTCGCACCCAAGTCCTCGTCCGCCGCGCCCAGCGCGCCCTCGAGCCCAGCGCGCCCCCGAGCCCGGTCCGCGTCCGTCTGCAGCCGCCCAATGAACCACAGCCCCGCGTTGCTCAGCGCTCGGTAGTCCAGGTCCATCGGATTCTGAGTCGCGACCACGACGCCGACGCCGAACGCTCGGGCCTGCTTCATCAGCGCGACCAGGGGGCGCTTGGTGGGGGGATTAGCGGGTGGGGCGGCAGGAAGCCATAAACCTCATCGAAGACGATGAGCGCGCGCAGGCGCTGGGAGCCGGGCAGGGTGCGGACCCAGGAGAGCACTTCTTCGAACAGCACGCCGAGCACGAGCGCGCGCTCTTCGTCGTCCAGGTGGGCCACGCTGACGATCACGATTGGCGTCTTGCCGGGCTGCTCGCGGGAGGGGGTGAGCCACTCGCCGACGTCGAGGGTGGTGCCTTGGCGCCAGCTGGCGAAGGAGGGCGCGGCCAGCAGGCTATTCGAGGCGGCGGCCAGATTCTTGCGCTCGTTCTTCTTCATGAACGCATTCACGCTCAGCGCGCCAATCTGAGTGATGGGCGACCGATTCAACTGATTCATGCCACGCCCGAGCCCAACACCGGACCGACGTCGGAGATCCATACTCCTGCGCGAGCGTGCGAACAGGTGCCGACCACACACGGTGGAAGAGTTCGTTGCAGGCGGACAGCGACCGCGCAGTCATTAATTCGAATTTGCCCGACTCCACTTGACGCCGGTCGCGGCGGCCTTGCACTCCACCTGCGCGTCGGGTTTGTCTTCCCCGCGCACCGAACCCAGCACGCGCTGCACCTCAGCCGCCAAATGCCGCGCCAGGGCCACGTGTGAGTCGGTTGGATCGAGCGGCTCGGTGCTCGCGCTTTGACCGGGCTCGAGGCCGCGCAGGTCCTCCGCGAGCGCGCTCGTTACCACGCGCTCGTAGAGCCCTGGAGAGACGGTCGGCCACTATTTAGGACTGTTTCGCGGTTCGCTAGGGGAGCAGTCGCGTCTGCGACGCTGAAGGCTCTGCCGGTCGAGACGTGGTGTGACCAAGAACCTTGAGACCGCCCCGTGCGTGTTCACTTGGCTACGCGAAACGCGGGCGCCATGCGCTCTTGCTCCGTGCGAGAGAGCTTCGCACTTTCTGCCTCGGTGCGCCACGTGCGGACCACGGTGACCACTTCGGCGATGATTGCGTCGGCTTTGCGCGCGGTCACGCGAAATGTGCGTGCCACGTCACGCACGAGTGAAAGGTCCTGAGTGTTGTCTGTCTCGGAGATGTTGAGCGTCAAGCCTGCACCGCCTGCGACTGGGTTCATGTCGTAGGCGGGTGCCAGCCGCCAGCCGCTATCGCCGAGCAAGAAGCCGTGATTGCGAAGATGGTCGTCGACATTCGAGACGCACACGAAGAACACCAGCCGACGCCAAAGTTGTTCCAAGTCGCACGCAGGTTC
>OUNO010000027.1_pt1 | contig 37675 bp, 27 predicted proteins | sample 1779811 | NCBI WGS metagenome assembly OUNO01 (sample SAMEA3914804, study PRJEB12502) | metagenome | biome: forest; material: soil | place: Canada | collected 2010-06-25 | depth 0.3 m
ACCCTAGGCTGCTGGTGATGGACGCTCTGAGCGCGGTGCTCGCCCCGGTTCGGCTGCAGCAGACCTGCTGGGCTTTTACGGTCGGGCGCGCGCCGTGGGGCCTGGCCTTTCCGGGAGGGAACAAGAGCTGCGTCCGCTTCCACTACATGGTGCGCGGTAGTGCATGGCTCAGCGTGGACAATAAGGAGCAGCCAGACGTCGCGCTCTCGGGCGGCGATCTCGCGGTCCTGCCGCTCGGCCACGCGCACGTGCTGCGCGACCATCCACGCAGCGCCCCCGTGCGCGTCGACGACGTCGCTCAGTGCGACTCGCGCAGTGTCGTCATGCAGCTCGAAATCGGCGCGAAGGGTCCGGAGACGAACTTCGTCACCGGCGCTTTCGTGCTCGACGATCCGCTCGCGCGGCAGATCCTCACCGTGCTGCCGCCGGTCATCCGAATGCGGCCCGAAGCGGAGCAGGGAGTGCCGTCGTTCTTCGAGAACATCCAGTTCATCACCCGCGAGGTGGAGACGGACCGGCCTGGCTCCGAGGTCGTCCTGCTCCGGATGGCGGACGTCATCTTCATCCAGATCCTCCGTGCGTATCTTGCGCGCGTTCCCGACGACGGCGGCGGCTTTCTCGGCGCCCTCCGCGATCCAAGTACCGCTGCAGCGCTCGGCGCGATGCACCATCGCGCCGAGGCGCCGTGGACCGTTGCCTCGCTCGCCAAGGAGGTCGGCCTCTCGCGTTCGGTCTTCGCGTCGCGCTTCACGCAGCTCGTCGGCGAGCCACCGCTCGGCTACCTGACGCGCCTGCGCATGCAGAAGGCGGCGACGCTGCTCCGCGACGGCGCAGCGCTCGCGGAGGCCTCGCGCCTGACGGGCTACGCTTCGGAGGCCTCGTTTAGCCACGCGTTCCGTCAGTGGGCCGGCGTCGCGCCTGGTGCCTATCGCAAGCAGCTCCGCGAGTCGTCTCCGAGCGCCGACTAGCGGAGCCGGCACACGCGCGTTGGCAAGGACTGATCCATGACGACGACCTTCGTTGCCGTCTACTATTTCGCTCAGACTCGCATCGAAGCTGCTACTCGAGCGCGCTAACCCGCGCTACTTGCGCACGCGGCTCCGGGTGGAAGCGTTTGACGGCTTTCCACCCGACGAGAACGAACAGGGTAAATAGCGCAACCTGTGCCAGCGCGAACACTGGCCCGGAGCCCTTTGGGGCGAAAGCGTGCAGGAACGGGATCTTGTCGAACGCTTGCACGACGCCGACGAACGCGTTCAAGTAGAAGGCGAGCACGGCAGTCGTCACGTACGTGATGCGCCACGGGCCCGTGAGGCCTCGAACGTAAAACGCAAACACGGCGAGCGCGAGAGCGACGAGCGACACCACGCCGACAATCTGAGGCGGGCCGAACGCTTGCGAGTGGAAGAGGTACCCAGAAGCGCTGGTCGCGATGCTGGAGGCGAGGAACGTGGCTGTCCACAATGGCAAACGCTGGCCCTTGAACAGGCCAATGACCACGAACACGCCTGCCAGCAGGGCATAAAGGCTGAGAGCAACGTGAGCTAGAAGAAGCATCTAAATCTCCATGGTATCGAGAATTGCCGTGGGCCCTGCTCACGCTTCAAAAGCTGAGCAAAGCGCCAACCAGTTCGTCCGGGTGCGCTTGGAACGGTGAGTGGCTGCTATCCAGCAGCGCAGTTTTCACGAAAGTCGCAGCGGCGGTTTGAGCCTGCTGCGACGAATACGAGATGGCGTGGTCCTGCTTGGTGTAAACGTAGTACTTCGCCACCGAGCCCCAGTTCGCGGCCGTGATGTGCACCGGCGTCGCCAGCGGCGCGATGGGCTCGGTTCGGTAGTGCGCCAAGAGCTGCGATTGCTCGTCCGCCGAACAATCCGCGCAAAAGACGTCGATGAGCTTCGTGAGGTCAACGTCGCCCGTTCCCTGGGCCTGGTTCACGGTGGGCTTCAGGTGCGAGTCCGCGTCGGTCATCGCCAGCGCGAGCGCGCTATCGCCATCCTTGGGAACGAAGCCGGCAACGAAGACCAGCTTGGCGATTTTCTCCGGCTCTTGCTGTGCAACTTCAGAGATGATCACACCACCAAGGCTATGACCAACGAGCACAACGGGGCCGCTTGCCGCATCCACCGCTTGCTCGACCTTCGCGACGTAGGCATCGAGGGTTGCGTCGGCAATCGGCGTCATGTCGTCGCCATGAGCCGGGAGCTCGACAACGGTCACGGTTTTTCCCTTTGCTTCCAGTTCCGAAGCGACCGTGTCCCAAGCCCAGGCGCCTGACCACGCGCCGTGGACCACGACGTAATTGGGTGCAGCGGAGTCGCCCTTTGGGTTAGACGCCGTAGAGGAGCAGCCAAACAAGCAGCCGACCAAGCAGAGTGCCGAGACGATCAAAGTACGTTCAACCACTGAGTTCCGCATGAAGGGGACAATGGAGAACAGGCTCAGATCCAGCAATGGGACGTATTACCCATACGCCCTCGGGAACGTGCATGTTACAGACCAGGACTGCGATGGCAGAAGCTGCTGCGACCCGACTGGCTGATGTGCTCGGCACGTTGTCGTCGGCCGCAGACTTGGCAGCTGGCGTGCCGACGGAGACCTCGCTGCGCGTGTGCGTGCTCTCGACCACACTAGCTGTTCGGCTCGGACTCAGCACGCAGCAGCAACACGACGTCTACTACGCGGGCTTACTCCGACACCTTGGGTGTACCGGCCTCTCCCATGAAGCGGGAAGCCTTTCGGGCGGGGATGACCACGCCAGTCAGCGGCTGATCGAGGTCCTGGACCTGAGCCAGCACGCTGCGCCTGAGCAGGATCGAATGATCGCCGCGCTCCGTGGAGTGTGCCAGCAAGCGCTGTCGCTGGCATCGGATCTAGGCATGTCCGAGGGCGTGGTCCGCGTGCTGGGACAATTGCACGAGCGTTTCGATGGGCGCGGCATCGACGGTCTGCAGGGAGATGACGTTGACATCGTCGCGCGCGCCCTGCATGTCGCCATGCTCACTGAAACTCTGTATCGCCAGGGTGGGTGGAACCGAGTCACCGAAGAGCTCGAGCGGCGTTCGGGCGCGCAACTCGACCCAGAAATCTGTGCCCTGGTCCTGACCGATTCGCGCCACTTCTTACCGCTGCTCAATGCCACTTCGCTTTGGGACGCATTCCTGGATTCCGAACCCTGCGGCCCCGCGCAAATCTCCTCTGAGCGGCTCGATGCCGTTGCATTGGCTTTCGCGCGCTACACCGACTTGAAGTGCCCGATCATGCTCGGCCATTCACCCGCGGTCTCGGCACTCGCAGTCCAGGCAGCGTCGCTTGACGGCCTCGACGCCGAACTGATCCCAGGCCTGCGGCACGCTGGGCTACTTCACGACCTGGGGCTCGCGAGCGTACCCAACGGAATACTCGAAAAGCCCGCGCCGCTCACGGCATTGGAATGGGAGCGCCTGCGTCTTCACGCCTACTTCACCGATCGCATCCTTGCACGCCTGCCGGCGTTTGCCTGGGTCGCGCGAGTTGCCGGGTTTCATCACGAACGCGTGGATGCCAGTGGCTACCCACGCGGAGTCTCGCCCGCCGCAACGGATCGAGCGGCCCGCCTGCTCGCTTGCGCGGATAGCTACCAAGCGCTGATCGAAACCCGCTACCACCGGAGCGCCCTCGAGCCTACCGCCGCCGCGAATGTGTTGAGAACGCAAGCGCGCGAAGGCACTCTCTGTGCTCGTTCAGTCGACGCAGTCCTCGCCGCTGCCGGCCATGATGATTCCACGCCGCGCGCACGACCCTTGCTGCCAGCTGGCCTCACGCCGCGCGAAGCCGAAGTCCTCGTCCAAGTCGCCCGCGGCTACACGAGTAAAGAAGTCGCCACCCAGCTCGCCGTTTCCACACGCACCGTGCAGCATCACCTCGAACACATTTACGCGAAGCTCGGCGTATCGACGCGCGCGGCCGCCGCGCTGTTTGCGGTGCGGAATGAGTTGTTGGGGTAACCGAGCTCGCGCTGCTACGACTCGCGATGTTTAGCGACAAAAGCAAGCTCGCTCGCCCAATGCGATGCGACGTCCTGGCGCTGCTCGTCGTACAGGTCGTCGTACAGGTCGTCGTACAAGCCGAGCCAATTCGGACCGGTAGCCACGAGGATGGTTCGATCACTAGCTTGATCCGCGTTTTCATTCTTAGTTGCGCGGGGGCGCAACGCGGGCTGTATGCCGCGAAGTCATTGGCATTTGAGCGGAGGCTCGTGGCATGACGCAGGAGCTTTTTACGGCGCTGTCGTCGAGAAGCTGGACACGCTCCGTGGTGATGGGCGGGTGCAGGACGTACTTGCAGAGCGCCTCGTGGCGTGCGCGGTCTGACAACCGACGTTTCCTTCGACGCCGTGCCCGAGGCTACCTCGAGAGCGGCGCGCACTTCGGCAAGGTCGTCATCCCCGTCTGAGCACTCGCCCTGGACTCCAGGCTAGCCGGAGAGCGCACGGCCGATGGAAAGGCTCCGTTCGCGTGTCCATGGATCCACCCCCCCCCGCCGGCCGCAGTCGGATTCGAGGCCACGAGTGGTCGCACCGAGTTCGACGAGGCGGCGCCGATTCGTTCGACTCCAGGCCAAGCCTATGGCTACACGAAGGCGCAAGCGGAGACGTTGGTGCGCGCTCAGGATGGCCTCATCTGGACCATCCTGCGCCCAGCAGTGGTGTTGTCGATGCATCCTCGGTCTCGCTGGGGACCGCTCGTCTTCACCGCTGCCAATCAGGACGACGCCCCTGTCTTCCCCGCACCGCGCATCGCGTACGTGCACGTCGACAACCTCGTCGAAGCGATCCTTCTGAGCTTGCTCAACCCGACGGCGCACAATCAGATCTACAACATCGTCGACGGAGAGGCCGACGTGATGGAATATCTCAGCGTGGTCTACCGCGGCTTGGGCAGACCGGTGCCCCGACTATCAGATCCCAAGCCGCACTGGCGGTTCTCGTCTGAAAGGGTACGGCGCGAGCTCGGATATGCGCCGCCTGACCGCTGGCATGAATTCCTGGTGGAGCTAGGGAAAGCTGGTTCCGCTTCTGGGTACGAAGAACGACCGAGGTTCTAGAGCCTCCGGAGCGGGATGAGCGGGTGTCCCGGGTGGAGTAGACTGAACAAATGGACGCGCTTCTTGCCCATGACCGAGAGCACGCTCGCCAGCTCGAGCCAGCCGAGAAGCTGCAACAGGCACTCGACGTCATGCGCGCCGGAATTCGCCTAAAGCGTTCCACCCTGCGTCGGCAGTTCCCCGAAGCGGACGAGACCGAAGTCGACCACCGTCTGGCTAAATGGCTACGCGGGGATGACTGAGCCGGCACCGGAGCTTGCACTCGCCGCAATCTGCCGCGAATTGCTGCGGCTAGGCCGCCGGTTCGCATTGGTTGGCGGTCTCGCAGTGTCCGTTCGCGCAGAGGTGCGGTTTACACGCGACGTCGATATCGCCGTGGCTGTCGCCGATGACTCGGAGGCGGAGTCGCTCACGTACGAGCTTCGTTTGGCTGGGTACTCGGCGGTTGCCCGCGTCGAGCATGAGTCGCGTCAGCGCCTTTCGACTGTTCGCCTCATGTCTCCATCCGGTGTCAAGGTGGACCTGCGGTTTGCCAGCTCAGGCATCGAGGCCGAGATTGTCGACCGCGCCACACCGATCGACTTCGAAGGAGCCGGCCCCGTGCCCGTTGCGAACGCCGAGGAGTTGTTGGCCATGAAGGTCTTGAGCATGACTGACACCCGACTGCAGGATCGCATCGATGCTCAACACCTGCTGCAGTTCACACCTAGCCTCGACATCTCCCGCGTGCGTGAACACCTCGCTCGAATTACTGATCGAGGCTACGCCCGCGAACAAGATCTCGAAGCAAAGCTCGCGGTCGTCCTCCGCGACGTCGGATACTTGTAGCGCCAGGGGCGCAACTCGCGCTGTATACCGCGGAATCACAGCACAAAAGAGAACCGCGGAATCGAGGTGTTCTCGATTCCGCGGTTCAGTCGTTGCGCGGGGAGGATTTGAACCTCCGACCTTCGGGTTATGAGCCGAAATTCGGCCCATTTTGTCGAGCGTCACAAGTATCGAAGATCACTCGTAACTAATGAACAAGACGCGGGAATCGTCGTCATCGCAGCATCATGGGTCGTCACGCGATATCACTTCGGTTCCGATCGGCGTGGCAACGTCAGGTCACCGGCCGAACGCGGGCAAACGCCCCGAAGGTTGGCGGTTGGCCGGTTGGCCAGCGTCAGGCGCGTCGTGGGCTCCCCTGATCGCCGAGGTCAGTCTACGAACCAACCGCTGGTGTCGACCGAGGGCGCGAGCTTCATTTCGGCAAGTGTGGCCCTGCTCACCCGGTTCACTGCCCACGGGATGCCGCAGAAGTAATCGCACAGCCACACGACATCGCGGAATACTTCGAAAGCAGCCGAGACTCGGTTGGGTTCAACAGCCGTGCGCGCTCCATGAACCAGCTCGTTGCGCAGCGTGACCGCTGCCTTCAGTCCCTTGATGAGCTTCGGGGCAAAGGCGGGCGAGCCCGTGGGCAGAAAGGACGGGGCGTATTCTTCCAGGATCTTAGCGATGGGGGGCGACGGAAGGTTCTGGATGAGCCATGAGGTCTGAGGAGCAAGCGTCGAGACGAGGACCTTGATCGCAACTTCGGCGGCCGTCGCACCAATCGCGAGCGCACTTCGCGGGTTGTTCTCTAGTAGGCTCTCGGCTTCGCGTAGCAGACTCTGCTGGATCGGCTCATGCTCGCCAGACGCGAGGAGCCGTTCGATGTCGGCGCGGCGACCGTCCGTCATAACGAGATCGGGTCCGAAAGCGGCGCTTGTCAGGGTTGGTCGACGCAAGTCGAGCCTCCAGGCAACACCATTCATGGACCACTCGACGCCACCTAGAGCCGGCAGATCAACGGGCCCGGTCCGGTTACACCGCCACCGCACAAGCCCAATTGCGCGCGCCACTGCGCTCTCCAGCTCCGCCTCGATGGAGTCCATTGCTGTGCTCAGAAAGTCGGGCACGCGTCCGTGACGGAATACCGGATCGGAGAGTGTGTCCTCTCGGGCCGGAAAATAAATGTCAGCAGGAGTGAAGTCATCGGGGAGCCTGCCCTGCCAGAGCGCGTCATACAGCGCAAGGGAGCGTCTCGGGAGGTGGCATCGAATCGTGGCCGTGCAGCAAACAGACGGCGAGCGCCACCACCTTTGCTTGTGGTCCCATGGAATGCTTTTGAAGTCGATGCATACTCCACGGTCTCCGACTCCAGCGAACTGCACCGTATCGTCCGGATGCACGCACATATTTTGGACGAGGTACGCTTTCCGAAAAAAGACTTCGGCGGGCGAAGACGGAGCCGACACGGTTGTCTCGACGTTTTGGGCCTCGGGTCGATCGGAAATCACTCTTACCTCCTCGTCGGCACCCGCACGAACGGCGGTTTGCATGTCGCCGACCCGATCACGCTGGTCTTGGGACCATACCAGAACCGGCTCACGTAGTTGGCGTTCGGCCGAGGATGCACACGGTGCTTGGCGCTCTCTCTAGCTCTCCAGACACCCTGCGCGGCTGGGGCTACGCGCAACTCACGCAGGTCTGCCGAAACACCCCCGTTCGGCTCCCGTGCCCTCGCGAGCCAGCTGGCGTTTAACCAGTGCTCGGCAGGCGGCGAGCACGTCCCATGGGACGGCCTCGAGCACATCCGCAAGATCGACGAACGCGGCAAGTCCGTGTGCGGGCAGACTCGCGAGGACAGTCTCAGGCGAGATCTCCTCGCGATCGGACGGCTCCTCCGGATACCGATCACGCTCGAATACCAGATACTTATCGTCCCATACGATGAAATGGCACTCACACCCTGTGTCCCGCCATACCGAGGGATAGACGCTCACTCCGCGAGATCCACGATATAGGCGCCACGCCGGGCCTGCTCGGTGGTCCAGGTTGATCGGGAGCTGTTCGCCACAGCCGCAAGGGCACGAGAAGACGATCCAGCGTGGCGAACCGCGTTCGACAAGAGCCACATCGCCGGGACTACGAAGGAGAGACGAGGCTCCCGATCGAGTCTCCACGACTCCTCTCCAGACCACCCGGCGCGCGGTATTTCGCTGATTCACATCCACTCCATCATGGTGAGTTTTTCTCCGAAGACATATGCAAGTGCGCGTCGCCGATTCTCCGCGGCCTTTGCGCTCGGACGTCTCGACGCGGTTCGTAAAAGCGCAACGCCGAGTGCCCGAGCGTATTGTCCGCGTTCGGGTTCCATGTTCATCGCGTGCAATCTTATTTGCCGGATTCCGGACTTGAGCCATTCACACGGGCCGCCGAGCTTGCTCGCGTGTGGAACGTTCCGCAGTTGGTCCTGTGTGTACATTCGCGCCATGCTGGAGCGCCACGTGGGCTCGGCAACTCGCTGGCCAGCGCGGATCTCTGCAGCTACATCGCCAACAAAAAGACTCGCCTCAAGCGCGGCCGGATCTACAAGAAGCGGCCCATGCGTAGATTTGCCGAAATCGATTAGGACTGCGTCGCTTCCGCGCGCACGCACGTTCTCCGCGTGGAGATCCGCGTGTATATTGCCCACCCACGCTTGCTGTGACCCAACTGACTCGACCCGCTCTCGAAGTTCTTCAAGTGTGTATTGCGCGCCAAATTTCTTTGCCTGCGCGTATCTTGCGGGAGAGATGTCGCTTGGCATGCCGCTGGCGAGTGAGCCTCCATAGTCTGTCTGTTCGATGCGCGCCGACCGATGCCAACCCGCGAGGGTGCGGGTTAACAGGCCGCTGATGATGCCCGCCGACCGGCCTGCCATTGCGCACGTCAGCAGGCTCTCGCTCTCCTCGATATAGGTTCCCACCAGCACGCCCTCCACCGCTCCGAGGCAGCATCGGCGCTCGGCGAGATGGGGTCCCAAATGATATGGGACAAACGGACGCACCTGATTTTCGTAACTGTTGTGCTCGCGGGCAACCTCGTCCCGCTTGTCGAATTTGACGAAAAGGGGTGCCGCATCTCCCGAGATCGGTCGGGCGACGATCGGATGTGCGAGCAGTACCTCTGCCGTAGATCTGCCTTGAGGTACGTCGGACAGACGCACTTCGGTGCAGTCCCCGAAAGCGCGCATGAGTAAGTCTTGTCGTGTCTGGCTGAGAGCTCGAGCGCGCGAGCCAATGAGATTCGGCGCGTCCAAAATGGGCTCCTCATCGGATTGTGTCAGGAAGCGCGCCAGCCGTGTCCATTCTGTCTGGTCCTCGGCAAGCAAACCGATCGTGGACAACAGGATGTACGGGTGGACCTCTGGAAAATTGCCGACCACGAATTCCTTTCGGATGTTCGACGCCGGCAGTCCAACGGCTCGAATGGCGGCGGCGATGAGGTCTTCGTAGCGCGCTTGCACGCGAACGAGTACTCGACAACCGAGATCCAGGAACCGTCCGGCGTGCTCGCGCAAGTCCTTCGTGAGTTCACCCATCTCGTCTTCTCTCAGCGTCATCACCACGGCGCTCGACATTCGGATCTTGAGAATTTCCGATGGATCGACAGTCATTGCCGCACATTCACGCTCTTCGAGTACGAGCTTCGCAGCGGCCGGCGGCGCCGCGCGTAGCCACCCCACCATTCTGCGGCGTGGTCTCTCCATCACCCTGATCGTCATTGGCTATCTCAGCTCTAGTCTTGCCGAGCCAATAGCGGCCAAGAGTCTCCGCGCGCGAGTGCGCCCGTCTTGGAGCAGATATGGCAGTCTGGCTCGGATTCGCATTGCGCGCGTCGGACGGTGCCGGTCATGGCGTTGAACAGGAGATAGCCCGTCGCGAACGGGGCGTCAGTTGCTAGACCCAGGACCATGCCGGCAGCCAGTGACGAGACTACGCTATTCAATGACATCACCGCGGGCGCTGGCTCTCGCGCACCGCGAAGATATGGATCAGCTTGGCGTTCGAACGCCGTCATCATGTCGCGCCGCACCTCATTCGCGTCCAGCAACTTGCTGCACGTCAAACATGGCGATCCCGGTGACAGCACCTGCACTCGCCCGTAGATGTGCGTTACTCGGCCGTTCTGTGCCGCAATCACCGTGCCAACGTCAATGCATGGGATTAGGTACTGATAGGCGAGTTGCTGCAGGACAGCCCTGCTTCCGTGAGAGTCCGTACAGCACAATAGAATGTCGACGTCGGCAAGCTGGTGCGCAATCCGAGCTCGGATAACATCACCTTTCAGCAGCACAACGCGGGTCGACGGTGCGACTGTACGAATATAGCGCGCGGCCACTTCGATCTTGTCAGTGCCAATATCGTCCGGCCCCGCGTTAGCGAGGCGGTTTAGGTTTGTCGCCTCGACGACGTCGGGATCGACCAAAGTGAAAGTGCCGACACCCAAGTGCGCTAACTGTTGGACCACAACGGAACCTGTGCCGCCGAGGCCTACGACACCAACGTGCAGCGTCCGAAGCGCGCGCTGACCAACAGCGCCAAAGGCGCGGACCTGCCGGTCAAAGACCTGGGATACCGCCGAGTCATCGCTGCTTGGATAGGCGACCTGCCGTCGCACCCCAACTTCGACGACTCGCAATGGTTCATTTGTGCCGAGGATCCGTGCCGCGCAGCCGACCTCGGCAAGGACCAACGCTCCATTCGTCGCACGCGAGCCACGGCGTGACATGAAATCGGCCAAGTGCACCTCGCCTTGGTCGTCGACAATAGAGAATTCCGGAACCCCTTTGCCTGGGTGCGTGTGCACGAACACGATCCCGTGCTGATTTCGCAGAGCGGTTTTCGCGACGCGCGCCACGAACTCCGGATTCAATTGAGCTTCGTTGCCCGTTTGCCTAAGGTAATCCTGTTCCCCAGGAAATTCCTGTCCTGTTACCAAGACTCGAACGACGGAATTTCCGCGGGATACCGCGTTCGTGAACAGGACGGCGCACTGCTCATGCTCGCTTCCCAGCAAGCGTTTCCGGAGTTGCTCAAGGTCCGACCCCGCAAACAACAGCTCGATCATTGGTTCTGATCAAGCCGCTGGAGTATTACCTTATAGTACGTGCGTAACGAGTCCCGATTTGGATTCCATGTCTGAACATGCCATGAAAACCAAGTACACCTTCGCTCAGGAAGCTCGGGAATCGGATTCGAGTCGTTCGTAGCCTGCGGTGTGTTTCCATTTGCCAGGCGCAGCCCGACTGGCTCCACCCAAAAACAATCTGGCTGAGCGAGCGGATACGCCGGGGGAGCGACGAAGAGGAGGGTCACCTTCGGGACCGACCAAAGCCCCGCTGGGAGCTCGTGTTCCCGAACCTCGATCAAACGCGCGCCGCTGGGCAGTGGAGTTGCGGAGACGCGGTCACCGACCAACTCCCGAAGGTCTGACAGATGTTGATCGAATGGCGTCACTAGAACCCGAACGTAGCTGGCGGTACGGCGAAGAAGTGGCGGACCCCGTGCCCGTGCCCGGGAGCGATTGTAATGGTCTCCGAATCCGGAACCTCGCGATCTGCAGCGTCACCAGAGACCTCCAGAAAGAGCTTGTAGGTCGGATCCAGATTCGGCACTGAAGCCTTGATTTGCGCTCCAGTGAGCGAAGACTTGTCGGTCTGGTATTTGATCGCGTCGACAAAGTAGTCAAAGCGCTCGGGATGTTCGCTCATGATTTTGTTCTCCGATGACGTATCTAGCAGATACTGCTCGCATGGCCAGCATCGGCCGGGCTGAGCGTTCGTGATTCCTAACTATATATAAGAACACTGCTTTCTCAATGGCCGCCCAGGGTGCGGTGACGCGGGAAACAGGTTCCAGCTGTCGGGAGTCCATCGATGTCCGTGACTGACCCTGGTGGTTCGCTCGACCAAATGTGCAGGCGAGAGATAGGCCCCAACCCGAGTTCAAGTCAGACCATCGTGGACCCGCTTTCGTTGGAGGACGGGTCAAGGAGGATTTTACGCGTCGAGTCGACGTCGAGGGAAGTCTCCACGACCAAGCGCCCAAGCAAATCCTCCGGCAAGCACGGATCAAACTTCGAAAACCGCTTCTTCTCCCCGCCCAGTGCGAACTTCGCGCAGTCTTCCGCGGTCGGAGCAGATCGCTCCTTAAGACGCTCGAGCGCTTGCCGAAGCGCCACCACGCTCTCGCCGGCTTTGTCCTTGAAGCGTACGGAGTGGTTGTTGCTCGTAACCTTGGCGCCCAGCTCGGCTTCGAGCATCCGGGCGAGAAGAAGGTTTGCTCCGCCACCTGCAAAGGTCCACCACTCGAGCTTGTCCGAAGCTTCTAAAATGGGAGCGGGGGAGTCTTGTAGGAACGCATACTCCGCTCGCGCCGTTTCCAGCACGCGCCGCGCACGTGCCGACCAAGCGGGGTCGTCCACCTCGCCGAGGAGAACGCGACGCGACGCTTGGCAAAGTTCATAGCTGAGGAAGCGCGGCTCGCCGAACCAGCGTGGGGCACGTCCTGCGGGGGCGGGTTTGACGATGCAGAGGCCGCGCTCCCATTCGATGGTCACGACTTGCCAGGTGCGGCCACCGAGTAGGAATGCGCCGGGTTCGGGCTCGGAACTGATTGCTGAGAGGAAGCTAGCGTCGATGGTGCCGACGTCTTGCACTCCCGCGCGCACCGAGATCAGGCGCGGGGTGTCGAATACGGCGTAGAGCTCTCTGAAGTTGGCACGGCCGTAGCGTTTTTCGCCTTCAGGGCCGAGCCAGAGTCGGCCGCCTTGATCGGCAAGGATGCCGGCACCGAGCATGTGCTCGATGATTCGTGTTCGGTCCTCGGCAGTGATGCCCGAGAACGGTGCCGCCCCTTCGACTTGTGCCCAAAAACTGTCAGGGGCCAACCCGCCGTGCTGAACGGCGAGGCTCATGAGCTGGTGAACGAGAATGTGATACGCGCGCGGATTTGGGCGAACGGGCTCGACGAAGCCCTCTCGGAAGAGCGTCAAGATAGCGGCGGCTTGGACGACGGAGGGCTCCTTGGTCGCCAAGAATGTGCAATTGGCTGCGCCGCCGCGGCGTCCGGTGCGGCCCATTCGCTGCAGGAAGCTCGCCACGCTTGGTGGTGCGTCGAGCTGAAGGACGTGGTCGAGGTCGCCGACGTCGATGCCCAGTTCGAGAGCGCTGGTGGCGACGATGACGCAGTCCTGCCCTTCTTCGAAGGCGCGCTCTGCGTCGCGCCGCTCGGTTACCGACAGTGAGCCATGGGTCACGAAGGTCGAAACGCCGAGCCCCCCGACTAAGTGCCCCAGTTGCTCGGCTTGGCGACGGGAGTCGACGAACACCAGTCGCTTGCGGCCGGGATGAAGGGCTTTGATAACAAGCGCCGCGTTTTCTACACTACCGACGTAGTCGAGCGACAGATCCGGGGACCGGCGTGCGCCACCCGGGTCGACGACGCCGCTGTCTCGCTTCGAACTTCCCTGGATCCAGCGCAGGATCTCTTTCGGATTGCCGACCGTCGCCGACAGCCCAATTCGTTGCACGTCGCGTCCGCCGAGGCGCGTCAGCCGCTCGAGCAACGCTGCCAAATGCGCGCCGCGATCGTCGTCGGCGAAAGCGTGCACTTCGTCGATGATCACTGCTTGAAGTCCGGCGAACAACTCCCGCGCGGGGACACGCGGACTCATCAGCATCGCCTCTAGTGATTCGGGTGTGATCAGTAGAATATCGGTTGGCTCGCGAAGGAATTGCCGGCGAGCGCCTTGACCGGTGTCGCCGTGCCACTTGAATACGCGCCGACCGATTAGCCCCGCGTACCGAGCAACGCGATCCTCTTGGTTGTTCAGGAGGGCACGGATGGGGGAGAGGTAGAGCACCGAAACTGGTCGCCAATCCAGCGCGTCCATCTGAGAGAGCAGCGGGAAAAATGCGGACTCCGTCTTGCCGCCTGCGGTGGGGGCGAGCACGACTGCGTTCTTGCCATCGAGCAATGCGTCGATGGCCTGGAGCTGGACCGGCCGGAGCTCGGCGAAGCCAAGGGTGTTGACGATGTGATACTGGAGCGCGGCCGACAGGCGCTCGAACGCGCTCACGTCGGCTCGCTCCCAGGCTTGGTCGATTGACTCAAATCTAAGGGGATATCGTCGATGCTCCGCGTGATGCCTGCTGCGGCGCGCTCTTCTTCCGTGAGCTCAGTGGGATCGATAACGAGGGTGTAGTGTTTTCGTGGATCGAAGTCGGGATGTTCATCCACGCGATCCAGGAGGTCCACCATCCGCTTGAGGAAGATCCGGGGGGCGACGCCGACACGTCCGCCAAGTTTGCCTGCCACACCACGGGCTAGATCGGTGATCACCCCGTTGTCGACTTGACTCATCACGCGCTCTCGCTGCTCGGTCGGGTACAGTTCGCGAATCTTTTGCCCGACTTCGACCATTCGCTCTTGCGTGAACGGCTGCAGGCGGATCTGCGGTGCTCGGGCGCTGTCGAACTTCGGTTCTTTGCCGAACTCGGTATGTAGGCGCTGGGCGAGGGCGGGGGCGCGCTGCACGCCTTGCTGACCGTCGAAAAACTGCGGGGTGCCGGTGATGAGCACGTAGAGTCCCGGGTAGGCGCCGTGCATCAGGTCATCAATGAGCACACGCAGCGCGTTGAGGCTTTTCTCCCGGGCGTCGGTGCGCACCCGTTGGATCGTTTCGACTTCATCCAAGACCAACACGAGCCCCTTACGGCCCGTTTGCTTCAAGACTTCGAGCAAGCCTCGAATAAAGCCGCTCGCACCGAAGTGGTCGATCTCACCTTTGAGTCCCGCGGAGCGTGTGATGTCTTGACCGATGTTGGGCTGTCCCATCAGCCATGCAATGAGCCCCTCAGCGATCGCGTGCTCGCCGCGCACGCGGGCGGTGTGAGCGCGGCGAAGGGCCGCCGCGAATTGCGGCTGTGTCGCGCTTACTGTGGCTAGCCGCTGCTCGAGCAGGTTACCGACTGCATTCGCCACTGCTTCGCCGTCGTTTGGGTCGACCGCGCCTGCTCCCAAGACCTCGTCTTCCAGGGTGAAGAACCAGCGATCAATGAGGGAACGGAACGCGCCGTCGCTCCATTCTTCGGTTTGAAGCTGCTCGACACCTCGCCGGTAGACCGTCTCCATTCGATAGAGCGGTGTCTCGGTCTCGGAAATCTGAACCAAGGTCGTCGCGAAGCCTCGCTGACGGGCGCGCTGCTCGAGCCAGCGAGAGAAGAATGTCTTCCCGTTGCCGTACTCGCCGCGTACAGCCTTGAAGCGGCCATTCCCGGCAGCAACACTCTCGAGCTCTTCGTCGATAGCGCGCTCGAAGCGGTCGAGGCCAGCGGCGAAGAGTTCGAGTCCGCGGCGTGGCACTGCGCCAATGCGAAGCGCGTCGATGATCTCTCGGCGCTTCAGCGGGCTGGGGGGGCTCATAGCTTCACCTCGAACTGCTGCTCGAGTTTAGCCTTTTCTAGGAATACTTGGCGGGTTCGAGTGTCAAAGCGCAACACTGCGTAACCGTCTACGTTGAGTACTTCTTGCAAACCGCGGACATAGCCCTCAACCCGGAAGGGTAGGACTTTCAAGTGCTGGGCAAAGACCCCCGCCGCGAGCGCGCCGCCTCTTGCCAGTAATACCTCGACGGCGCGGACGACTTCTTCTCGTTGCGCCGCCTTCGGAGCTCGCGCCTTCAACATGTCGCAGGCTGCAAACACGGCAATGGGGCCGTCGAACTGTGCCGGCGCTCCAGGAACGGCGACTGCAGGGACCACATCGGGCGCCAACTGAGGTAACCCAAGCTGCCCCTCCAACACTCCTTTAGGCCGCTTCTTGCCGACAGTCGCAGGCAGCGGGGTACGCGAAACCTCCACGAGAGGCCTCACCGCGAAATGCCACCAATCCGGCACGTACGCGGGGCGCGGCTTCAGCGCTTTGTCCGCCAAAGCGTCGGGCACTGAGTCATCCCAACCGAGCAACATACAGGGTGCGACGACCTCGGCAAGTGTAGCCCCCCCGTGTTCCCCGGCGTGCGCAGCAGAGCCGTAGCGCAGCTCTTCCGTAGCCAGTAGCACCACTGCCCCAGAGCCTTTGGTCGTGTACACGCCCGAGCCTGAGAACTTCATCTCGCCGCGCTGCAAGGTGTCCCGCTCGCCGAGCCAAGGCCGATAGCGCGCGCCCGCCTGACCGGGTGCCGAGAGCGTACGCAGCCGATCCGCCGGCACATGACCGTGGTCCGCGACTAGCAACACGTTGCGTCGTGCTTCACGAGCCGCGTCCAGTAGATCGGGCAGGGAGCGGATCGAGTCAACCGTCCAGTCGTGTTGCTCCTGGGTGTCTCCTTTGAGAGAAGCGTCAATCGCGTTGACGACGATGCCCACGACGCCTCGCTGCGGATCCGCGAGCAACGTGAGCGCTTCCTGCGAGGCCGAACCATCGCCCGTGTGACCTTCTGCGCGTAGCAACAGCCGAGGTCCCGCGGACGCTTCGCAAAACGCATGCAGCGCCTTGTTGTCGCGGAAGCGGTCGTCATCCTTCTGGCTGTTTAGCGTCGAGCCGACAGGCATCGCCTTTCCGGCGAAGAACGCGGAACGGCTGACCTCCGTCGTCGTCGGCAAGTTCGCAAGCACTACCGGATAGGCGCCATCCCCGACGCGGTGCATGCCGTGCCACGCGAGCGGTGCCCAGCCATTCGGACGATTGCTTAGGGATTGGAGCAGCTCCACCGCCTGAGCCCAGGCCATGCCATCCATCAGCAGAACGAGTAGGCGACGGTCCCGATTCTGCTCCAAGAACGCAGCGCCGAAACGCTTGAGCGCCTGATCGATCGGCACCAATTGGTTTGAGGGGCGCCCTGCAGCGACCCATCGTTGCAAGGCCGCCGTAAACCGAGCGTCCAGTAGGCCGCGTTCGCGATCCGCGAGCGTCACCACCGCCTGAATCCCTCGACCAAGTGCGCCTTCGCTGCCGCCTCGTGCCCAGCGCCGCGCCCAATCCACGAAGCCGCCTTCTTCTGCATACCAGCGACCGAGGATGACTGCGTCGGCGTAGTCGGTGTCACCGACTTCCAGCTTCTGATCCGGCCGAGCAACGAGCCAAGCCAGGAGCCGCACCCCCATCTCGGCTCGCTTGACGGCGCGCGTCTGCACGGTCCTTTGAAACCACAGATGGGTTTCGAGCATCTTCAGCGCACTGGCAGCCTCGGCCACAGCTTCAGTCGTCGGCTCGGCGGCGCCAGCCTCGAGCACTTTGCCTAACCGTTCCAGACGCTCTGCCCACGCGCCGGGCAAGCGATCGTTGCCAATCAATGCCGCGCGAACGAATGGCTCATCCACCTTGGCGTCTGCCGATTTGACGACGCTGTCCAAATCGGTGACCGACGAGCGAGCATCGAGCAGGCGAAACGCGAGTGGCGCGGCTTCCCCCAATCCGCGACTGATCTCAGTCTTTTGAATCGCCTGTGATGCGTCGAGCAATGGCTTCAGCCGTTCACCGAGCCAGTAGGCGATCCCCTGGTCTTGGTTTGACCACAGGCTCTCGCAAAAGAGCGCCACCTCGAGTAGCTCTCTCCCTCGCCCCTGCTCCCAGGCATGCCAGATCATCGGCCCTACTGGGCCAAGAGCGAGCGACAAGTACTCGAGCCAGCTCTCACGGACGCCGCTCGCCGTTGGCTCCATCGCCGGGTCGAGCGCACTCCTGAAGTGGGCACCGCGCCCATCCGTGCCGGCCCAAGCGAGCAGGGTGTCGCGCGCCAGACCACCGCTCAGGTCCAAGTTCCAATCGGTGGCGAGCCAAACCGTCCACAGCGCGTCCTGCGTAACGCAGCCGGCCGCTATGGGATACCGCTTCGTCGGGTTCTTGGGGCGTAGCAAGTAGCGAGCGAGCGCTGAACGGCCGCTTTCATCGGCGTCCTTGGCACCGCACAGGTTCGCGAGTCGGCGTGTACTATCGATGCTGTGAACGCGCGGGCGGTCAAAACGCCCTGAAATATCGAGTGGGATGTCCCCCTGCCAAGGCACCAAGAACACGACGCGCGGCTCTTCCGCCTCGAGTGGAGGCAGGCGTTCGCGCAGTTCGAGCTCGCTTCGCACGGGGACTACCGAGAACGCTCCCGTGTTGTCGACGCTTACCTTGTCTTCGGTGCCCGTGCCGTAGAGTGCCACGAGGTAGCGCTTCCGCGGCTTGGCGAAGATCCGGGTCAGCTCGACTTGGATCTCGCGCGGCTGAAGCTCCGGCAGTTCGCTCATGGGCGCTTGCTGAGGGTGACGTTGGCGACGAGCTCGAGCTTCTCGTCGCCGTGCTCGAGTGCCTCGTCGAGTTGAGTCATGAGCTCAGCCATCCGACTGCGGATCTCACTGGAGCCATGCGCTTGGACCCGCCTCTGGAGCACGATTGCAGCGGCCTCCGTTCGAGGTGGCTCAGGCTGTAGCAGTCGCTGCGCCTGACGTGCGAGATCACGCATGCGCTGAGCAAGGCCCACGTTGACTTCATCTTGCCGGAGTGCGGCGCGCGCTTGCTCTACCAGCTCTTCGGCTCCCGTAAGGTCGAGGCTGCGTGCAGTGAGCTGATCGAATACGCCGAATAGAATGTCGTCGCGCAGCAGCTCCGATAGTTTTTTCGCCTCTGCCATGTGGCGACCGACCGCGACACCGCCGGTCTTCGGTTCGTAGGCTGCAAGCTCTTTGACCTGGTCGATTCCGCTCTTGCCGCGTAGTGCCACGCACAATTGGTCTGCCGAGCGCGCGGTCGTCAGTCGTTCGGTCTCCCCGACCAAGGCCAGACCTGAATTGCGCCGAGCCACCAATGTCGGCAAGTCGGCGCACGCCGCGGCCTTATCATCGACCTGATCTGCAAGCAGCGCTCGGAACCGCGACAGGTTCTCCGGGCTGAGGAATCGCCCCGCGAAAGTCAGGCCGAAGCATTGGCTGGCCTTGGCGAGCGCCTGCGTCCAGTCAGCTTGCTCCGGCAAATCCGGCTTTTCAAGGGTTGCATCGGCATGCAGCGGTGACTTGCCCTCGTAAGGCTTGCCGTGAAGCTCGAGGGTTCGCCGAGACCACAGCGCGTAGCAGCGGACGACTAGATCTTGGGCTTCGAGCTCGAGGCCCATCTTGCGGCCCTCGTCAATCCAATGCCGCACTTCGCCGACCGTGGGTCGCTCGGCGCCCAGCTGCAGTCGTCGGTTTTCCAGCGCTTGGAGTCGCCTGTCTTCCACTAGCTGCACTGAAGTCTCGGTCACGCGCACGATCCCAAGCTCACCCAGCGTGCCAAGCATTTCGCCGTGCAGCTCGCGATCAGCCGGAATGATTTTATTTTCCGCGGTGATCAGCTCGCCGAACTTCTCGAGCAGGCGAGCCGTGCGTTGCGTGGAGAGCGGCTTGGTGAAATTGGGGTGACGCGGGTAGCGCGCGTCGAGCAGGCCGGAAACCAGTGCTTCCTTGGCGCCAGCCAGGTTCGGCGCAATGCCGATCGGGACCTGAGCACCCGGGGTGAGCACGTGCAGGTGCTGCTCAACGCGACTCGAGCCGTCAATGTCCACATCAGTTGCTTGGCGTAGCCCGTACGCTTGCTCCAGCACCTCGTGCAGGCGAGCCTTCTTTTGGGCGCGCAGGTTGTCGAGATCGGAAAGTGCGCGGCTTTGGTCCTCGATGCTGAGGTCCTTCACCGCTTCACGTTGAGTCGTCCGATCACCCAGGATGTGCTCGAGCGTGACCAGCTCGCCCAGCAACTGGTTGACCGACGCCGAGAAAAAGTGCGGTAGCCAGATCAGCGACCACGACTTGTCCTTCTCGAGAAATTGCTCGACCGCACGAAGATCGTCCTGTGGACTCATTCCGTCTTCGTCGAATGGGTAGTCGATGACGAGGCGAAAGTCCTGATCGTCGCTGCAACGCAAGGTGCCAGGGGGCATCGTGCGCACGTTGCCGAAGACGACGTGGCCATGGCGTTTAGTGCCGCGCCAATCGACCTTCTCGTCTCGGCCGGCGTCACTCACTTTATCGATGCCCAAGGCCTCAAACAAAATCTCGCGCACGACACGCTGCCGCGCGCCTGTGTTGTCAACGCGAGAGTAGCGCTCGAGGATTGGCTTGAGGTCGACGCCTTCCAACCGCACGCGCACCGCCGGGTCCGATTCATTGCCCACGTGTAACTGCGCGATGGTTGTGGAAGAGACCCACTTCCGAAGTTGCTGAGCGACCTGGGCGGTCTCGGTGCCCGGAATAAGAACCTTGATGGTCCCGTGGTTGAGCTGCGCCAGGCGACTCGCCGTCAGGTCTTTGAGCGCGGGAACTTCAGGAACTAACGCCGCAATGAGCAGCGTCTTGATCAACCGATTATCCTTCCGGCATTGCTGCTCCTGGCATCCGGAGCAACCAAGCCGAGGAGGGTGACCGGGCCGCAAGCGTTGGCATCGTTCCTTGGTATTGGTCCCGTGGCTCTCCTGGATAACCGGGAGGAACTGATGTCGATACAGGTGCTTTGCCGAGTTGAATCGGCTGCGCATCAAGCCGTCTGCAGGATCTTCGCCGCCTGCCAGCACATCGAAGAGATCTCCGACTCGCACGACTTCCCCGACTTTAAGGTCCGGGATGTGCTCGACCAAGATCTCCATCAGGAGCTTGATCGCAGTGCGCTCGCGTTGCAGCGAATTCGAGAGCGCGACGAGCGCGTCGACTAGCGCCGGGCTAAACGGGTACAGTTTCCGAAAGGTGCTCGCGTCCTGCCCGCCGACGAGCGTGTTCCACGCGCCGCCAGCAGCGCTTCGCAACGCCTCGAAGGCGCGATTGAGCGCGCTGGTCTGCTCCGCGCCTTTCGTGGTTAGGATGCGCTTTTCGACGATCTCCGGCAGATTCTGATCGCCGAGGGTGATCGTTCCGTAGCGACCCTCCCAATGATTCAGCGAGTCGTGGAGGCGCGCGTTTTCTGCGCCCATGTGGATCTTGCCGACCATCTCGGCCAAATCGCGCTGGCGCGCGATGAAGCTGATGATGGGAATCCGCCGGTCACTCTCTTGCGCCTCGACCAGCTTGACCATCTTTTGCACTTCGTTGTGCAACCAAGAAGAGTCGCTCGCGCGGTGTGAGAGCCACAAGATGAGCTCGTCGAGGAACAGCGCGATGCCATTGTAGCCGAGCTGCGCTGCATGCCGCGCCATGATGGCAAGGCCGGAGTCGAGGTCGATGTACTGGCGCGCCTCTGTCACGGAAGACTGAAACCAGCTCTTCGCCAGCGCGCTGAACAGCAGCTCTCGCTCTGCTGGATCGGTTGACGCAGAGACTTCGTCGAAGCGCTCTCGGTTCCAGGCCTGAGTGACTTTGCCCCAGCCCTTCTTGGGGCTGCCCATGGCGGCAAAGAATTTTTCATCGCCCAGGCTTTCCAGCAGTCGCCGGGCGTCTTCGAAGATCTTTTCGTCGGCGAACAGCCCGGGGATGGGAGCATCCGGATGCTGCGCTTGCACGAACGCCACGTAGCTGGAGAAGATCTTCTCCTCCAAACTCTGCGCGCCAATCATGTGAAAGCTGAGCTGGCACAGCTTCTTGTTGCCGACGAACTCGAACTTCTGCCGCAGTGCATGGAACGCAGGGTTGCGCCACGCCGCCTCATGCCCGCTCAAGAGCAGGCTGAGCATGGCCATGAAGTGGGACTTGCCGCTGCCGAAGCTGCCGTGCAGGTAGGTGGCTTTGCTGCGCCCGTCACGCAGCGCGCTGTCGACCAGCGTGAGGCTTTGATCCAGAGCGTCGACGAGCGCTTCGGTCGCAACGTAGGTGCGAGCGGTTTCGTCCGGATGCTGCAGTCCTTCGGTCAGTTTGAGAACAAAGTCACCTTCGTGCACCTGCGCGGGCAGGGCGAAGAGATCGCGGACGTGAGTGAACTCGGTCATATCCCCTTGAGTACAATGAGTCTTAGGCGGCTGCGCCCGACGCGAACATGGCGCTCACCCGAGCGGTAGCGTCGGCGCGCAAGGCGTCGATGGGTTTACCCCCGGAGGTTGCGGCGAGTCGGCCGAGGCCTGCTCGGTACAAGAGATCCGGATCGGCCTTGCGTTTGGCGATTGCGGCTTCGAGGTACAAGCGGACGCCCTTCAAGTTTTTCCTCATCCATTCCGAATGAGTCTTGGGGAAGGCCACCTCCACCGCCGTGAGGGCTCGCTTCCAACGTTCGTTGCGATTTGCTGAGCTTCGCTCGGCGAGGAGGATTTCACTGAACGCATACATCAAACAGACTTCTGCTTCTGCGCTGCCGAGCTCGGAGAATGCTTTGCTGAGGTACTGGTCGGCCGCAGCGGGGCTCAGCGCGTTGGCCGCCATTTGTAGGCTTAGCGCACGAATGCCAGAGTTCTCGGGCGAGAGCCGTCCAGCCCGGTCGACCGCTTGCCACGCTAGCTTCTCATTGCCGGACACTTCGGCCAAACGCGATAACCCTCCCCAAAGGCCGGGCACTCCAGGGTACTGCTTGAGTAGAGCTTGGAGCTCGTGAAGTGTCGACTTCTGTTCTGCGGCCGATGAAGGCACCAGGACCTGCGTGTAGCCGATGCGACTCAAGACCGGACGGCTGTGGATGGCTCGCACAAAGTCTTTGATGGCGCGATCGTAGCGAGGTCGTAGACGAGCAAGCATCGAGTCAGCCGTTGCTCGTGTCACGCTCCCCACTTCGTCCAATATGCGACTCCACACATCTGCGGCCGCGTGCGGGTCGTGTCCTTCGAGCAGGCACCAGCATTCCTCGATCGAGCCTGCTAGACGAGCCTCCGGCGGGCACAGGGTGAGTGCCTCGACGGCGCGGCGTTCTAGCCGCGCAGCATCGTGAAACAAGACGCAGGCGTCGAAAACCGCAGCCTCTGAGCCCTCGGCCAAATAGGCGGTCGCGCGGAGCTTGAGCTTGCTGCTGGAGACGAGGTTGACCTCATAAAGCTCGCCGGCTGTGCTCATGGTTTAACCTGCTCCATGATGCTGATTCTGGGGGATGCAGACCACAAGGAAAGGTGAACCTCCACAATATCCGGGCGAGCGGCCAGCGCGGCAGCCTTTCCAGCCATTTTCGGCTTGATTGCGGTTGCGGGCGTGCCATTTCGGATCGCTAGGAGGGCGCTGCGGCCTCCGGTTGAACGCCCGGCGGTTTCCACCCCTCGAAGCGCGTTCGGCGTGAAATCCAGCAAGATGTCTGGCGCAGACCCCTTCCGGAACGCCTTGGCGCGACGGCCAGGCATCAGGACCGAGATGGCAACGAAGGTGAGCCCGTAGGCGGCAAGCTCTGTGATGTGTTCGCGTTGCGCCGAGCGGCTGGTCTGCATGCGCCTCACATGCTCGCGCAGGCCGGGGATGAGCGATTCGAGAGCGGGCACGCTCCAGCTCAATTCAATCGTGAGCAGCGAACGCTGGCCACGCTGCGTTTGTTCGACTTCGAAGCAGAACGGCTGCGTCTTCTTGGCTGCACCTTTGCCCGGTACCCAAGCCAGCACGGGGGCGATCGTGTCATGGACGAGGTCGCGCTCCTGATCGATGAAGACCTGCTCAAGGGCGTACGCGATCGGTGGCTGACGGATCTTGCGCGTGGCCATGGCTAGCTGTCGGAGACCGACTCCTCAACGGTGGGGGCAACCTTTGGCTTTTTCGTCTTCCCAGCGCTTCCACGTGTTTTGACGGCAGTTCGCCAGGAACGGAGCTGGTCATGCGTAAAGCCGTGCTCGGCGCACTCGGCGTTGAGGAAGCCTTCGAACTGATCACAGGGGCGCTCGCCGCCTAGGTCAGCACTGGGCTCGTGGTGCCATTGCTTGAGCCAAGGGAGCAATTCGAGCAGGCCGGCGAGCATCGGGAGGAGGCGATCTTTGCTCCAGCCTTCGCGTTGCTTTCGATCTTGGTACAGGCCTGCAAGCGCGACAGCCCGCTGCAAGTGGTCCCAGCCGGCCCAGCCGTAGACAGGCTCTTTGTCTTGGTCGCTTTCGCAACCAGGGTAGGAGATGAAGCGCTCCTTGGGAACGTCGAGCTTGCCACGGAGGGTGAAGTAGTTCGCGTCGCGGAAGTCCTTCTGATCGTACTTCGGGGGCGGTGACACGTTGCCGCCGGGCTCGCCGCGGTCTTCCCGTCTTTGTGCCTCCCAGACCGTCTCCCAAACGGCGCGCTTTTCCAGCCCCCCTTCCGTGTGACGAAGGGCAGCGAGAAAAGGAACGGCATCCTTGGCAAAGGCTTGCTTGCACCAGGCGATCGCATCGCCTCCGAGGTAGAGAGTGAGCGCTTCCGCCGAGCGCACGGGGTCAAGCCGCAACCAATCGATAGCGGCGCGCGACCCCGATACCACAGCAACATTGGAAAGCGTTTTTTCCAGTGCGGCAAGTGCCCAATCCGTCACGCCCCGCGATGCTTCGCCTGTGGCATCCGGCAGGGTCCAGCGATGCTTGTATTGAGGTTGCTCGAGAACCCGAAGATTCTGGTTCGATCGGATGGCCTGCATTCGAGCCTGGAGCAGTGCCGCGGTCGGTGCCGCGTACGAGTCCGGATCGCCTGTGCATGCATAGCCGTTTCGAGTGAACCACTGCGTTTCAGCCCGATTCAGGAGCAGCTCGAATGCGCGATGCCCCGCGGCCAGCTCGCCAGGGAACGGAGAGTTTGCTCGGCAGTCGATCTTCGCGAAATCGCCGAACAGGTCCCGAACGAGTGCTTCAGAGGCGCGCGCCTCCTGCTCATCGAGGAGGCCGAAAAGCGAGTAGACGCGCCAGTCGAGCTCTTCCTGAATAGCGACAAGCCTTTGATGCAGGTCGCGAGGCAACGTTCCAAAGTCGCTGCAGAGGGCACCCCGAGATTGGGCCCATTGGGCTATGGCCGCCTGCGGCATGTTTTGCCGCAGTTCCTCTACGAGTCGCACCATCACCCGCCCTAGCTCGGCGAGCGAATGCCAACCGGTAGGTAACGGAACGGTGGCGATCTGGGTCCCCGAGTATTCCAGAAACTGCTCCCACTCCTCGGATTTATGGCCCTCGTTGACCCCCTGGGCACCTTTCGAGTGCAGAACCTGACGAAAGAAGAAGGCCGCGGTTGAGCTATTCAAATAGGCCAGGACAGCGAGGTGGTCGTCTTCGGTCGCGGATTCGGGGAGCTTGATAATGGGCGCCGACCTATTGAAGACTTTGCCGCCGCGGTCGAGGACGAAGTGGTTGTGGGTAGCGACGAAGGCGAAGGTGATTGAAAGCGGCGTCTTATGCTTGTCGCGGGACAAACGACGAACGTCGAACCATTGTCGCCCCGATTCAGTCATCGACGTTGAGCCGGACACTACTCTGCATTCAAGGACACGCTTCCAGGGCCAGAGCTCCTTGAGCAGCGCAGGGTCCGCAACAACGTCGAGTGTTTGCTCATCGAATGGGCACAAGATCTGTTCGGGGGTCGACAGCGACCAGTCCCGAACGTTTTCGCCAATCACCAGCGGGATACCGGGAATTCCGCCCCAGCGTGAGGTCCCGGCGGGTCGAATGAATAGTTCGTCCTCCCCGATGATGATGGAGAAACCAACATCATCGACTACTTCTGAGAGTCTGCGCTCCGCTCGCTCCTCCAGTATGTTTTTGAGCTCGGCGGCGCCCCCGCCCCCGAGGCTCCACGGGTGCCTGCTGAGCGTATCCCGACTGACTCGCGTTACGGAAATGTACTCGTTCTCGAACCCGACCTCACGCCAGTGCCTCGCGATTGAAGACCAGACCGCGCCGGTTTCAGCGTCCTCGGGTGTTGTTGGCTCGCCGCGATTCGCCAGAACGGTCAGCACGTCTCCGCTGGTTGGACGCTCGTGCGTGCCGAACAGCAGGACGGTCGGTGTACCGTGGCCCGGAATGTAGGCACCGGAGGTGTTTACGACCAAATCAAGATTGATCCCAGGAAGGTACGACTCAATCAAGAACTTCCCGAACTCACGTTTCATGAAGGAATTGGCCGTGATCATTCCGACGTGCGCGTTGGCGCGTGCCAGTTGGAAGAAGCGTTCAGCGAAAGGAATCGTGAGCGCGTAGTTCATCCGGCAAGATGAATAAAGCTCCGCATAGCGTCTTCTTAGAGTGGCGTCTTTGGGCGTAATGTATGGCGGATTCCCGACCACCGCCGCGTACTGTTTGAACAACACGTCGCGTGCGGCCTGCGGATCCTCCAGCGAGAAGTGAGAACCCTCCCACTTGGAGGCATCCGTCCCGGCAACGAGCCCGAGCTGCTGTCCTGTCTGAGGGTTGTAGAGGAGCGAGTCAGCGACCGCGAGGTGGAGAGGAAGGCGCGGCACGTCCTTGAGTTTGCTTAGGCCGCACTTCTCGATGAAGGCGAGCGTCAGCCGGAAGCGCGCAACGGCGATTGCGTAGGGATTGATATCGCAGCCAGCCACAGCATCCAACGCTTTGCTCGCTGCTTCACGGGGCGTTAGGCCAGGTTCGGCGCGGAGGCGATGTTCGAAGAGCCGATCGAATGCGCCGAGCAAGAAGTGCCCGCTGCCGCAAGTCGGATCGATCAGGTTCGTGTCGTTCAGACCAAAGCGTTCGATCGCAGGCTCGAGCGTTCGATCCAGAATGAAGCTTTCGACGAACCGCGGCGTCTGGAGGAGCGCGTAACGCTTGCGCACGTCTTCACTCAAGTCTTGGTACAAATCCCCGAGAAAGCGCGTGTCTTCTCCGCCAAAGCGAAACGCTGGGGCGTCAGCGGCGGGCGCGCGGAACAGATCGAGCAGCTTTCTCGCTCCCTCAGCCGAAGGGGCCAGGAGCCAAACCGGGTTATGCCGGACGTCGAACAAATCCGCCGCCGCAGGCAGCCGCGCAAGCTCGCGAAACGTGACCAGTAGGTACTCGCGCTCGGAAAGCGACGGGGCGAGCTGCAAGAACGCCTTCCAACTATCCTCCGCACCAGGCCCAGCAATTCGGTTCTTACCGAGCAAGCCACGATCCTCCAGCGTGCGAACGAAGACACAGGAGAGCAGCCACGCGGCCGCCACTTGCTCGACAAACGATCTGCGCCACTCGGAGTAGGTGTCTGCCGTGCGTTCGGCTTTTTGCTCAGCAGCATGCCGCGCCATCAGCGCTTCGGTCACTGGCAACGAGCTGTCGGCCCGCACCAGTAGATCCGCGGCGAGCTCTTTGAGCACGGGTTTGGCAGCGCTGAGAAGCTCCTCTCCGTTCAATCGTGAGCGCGGATCGGTGCTTCCGGAAATAACGGTGAAGCTTTGCTTTTTGCGTCGTGAAGCCATCTGCGAAATTCGTTCACGCTGCGTCAGCGCGCTCCTTGAGCCATTCGAGCGGGACCCACAAGGTCTGCGGTAGGCCGACCTCGGGAATCACCATTTGTTCGTTGATTTTTGGGACACCGGCCTTGTCATGGCTGGGCACGAGCAAGAACAACGCTGCGCACTTCGGATCTCTCGACGCTTCCAATAGACTGCGAAGAAAGCCCTCGAGCCGATAGCGCGCGAGCAAGCCTGGCTGAACCAAGAGCAGGGGTTCGGCCGCCGGCAACAGGCGCCGAGCCACACGCTCAGCGGCAAGCTTCGCCACGCTACGGAGCTCCGGCCAATCTTCACCACTGGGGCCCGCCTGATCCGCAGCATACAGCACGCGCTCTTCTGCGCCTTGCTCGGTCATGATCTCGTGAATTGCCGTTGCCAGCTCAGTATCGAGCGAAACGCGACGGATGCTGAGCGAGCGGGCAAGGGCAACGGCGGCGGCTTGCGCCTGGTCCGCGCGTACGCCCAACACTTTGAGGGTCCGCCGGTCGCGCGTGATGCGCAACCGCTCTTCGAATTCTTCCAGCGCGATGTAGCGCGAATCGAGGGGCTTCTGGGAAGAGGTAAGCGTGGGCAGGCTGGTGAACGAGGTGAGGCTCGTGTGCTCGGTATAACGCCGCTCGCCAGGGCGGACGTAGCGCTCGGAGGCTTCGTCCCACTTCATGTGGAGTGGCTCGAGCAGCGCGTCTAACTCCGGGCGTTGCGGTAGGGCTGCCGCTTCGGGGTAGCGAGTGAGTACTCGTTGCTGAATCGCGCTCGGCGTCAGATCTCCGACGAGAACCGAGCTACTCAGGGATAGTGCGCGTGCTGCGTCGAGCTGCCGCGGGTAGATTTCCAGACGAGCCGAACGAGCTGCGGTCTTGCTGGCCAAAGCCGCGAGTTCGGTGAGGCGCTCGGGTGAAAGGGCGGCGAGCGGTGACGCCTCGACGAGGGCAGACAGCAAACGCGTGACTTCTCCGGGGGATGCGAGCACCGGGCGTGCGGCCAGTCCATCGGCCAAGAGACCCAGACCTTGAACCGTATCCACGAGCGCACTGCTTGCGAAGAGCCAAGCGGTCCGGTCGAGGCGTTCCCACGCGATTCCACCTTCCTGTTCGTCTTCGACCTGCGCAACGATCCGAAGCAACGCTGCGGCCTCGGCCAACGCGAGCTCCTTGGAGGAGGTGCCGTCGCTCGGAATGCGTTCCCGCAATAGCTCGGCTGCGCGCTCCACGGGCAACGCGCCTCCGGCGTCCTCCAAGAGGGTGTGCGTCATGCGACTCAGCTCCGGCAGCGCCCCGTGTTGCAACCAGCGATCACGTTCTTTGCCGAGCTGTGCATATAGATTCGCCCGCGTCATCTCGAGTGCCTTGGCGACTTCGACCACGGGAACGTCGATGCGGGCCAAGAATGGCTGAGAAAGGCCAAAGAGGACGCGTAGGTTCCTGGCGCGCGCCGTATTCTTCTCTGGCAGCAGCGCGTCGATCCAGCCTTCGAGGGTGGTGGGTCGCTTACGGGCGTTGGAGCGGGTGTTCTCTTCCTCCAGCGCTTTGCGTAGCGCATCGACCGAAAAACCATGCTTCCGCGCGAGCGAGACGACGTTGTGCTCAGGTGCTTGTGCGACCACAGCGAGCGTTTGCAGGCCGGCGTCGCGTAGCGTATCTGCGGCGCGACTCTCGAGGCCTGCCGTCGCGACCAGGATGTCTTCCCCTCGGTAGCCAGGGAAGAAGGGCTTGCCGGCAGGCGGCGTCAGGCTTCGCGCCGCCTTCCAACGATCGCGAAACTCTAGGATCTCCTTCGCGACGAGGCTGCCCACGCCGCGCACCGCCGTGAGCCGATTGTCGGGCAGCTCAAGCAAGTCACGAGCTGCGACCAGTCCCGCCCGATCGAGCGCGTTCTTGGCTCGAACCGAAAGCGGCAGCGCTTCGATCGGAGTTTCAGGCGCAATGGCAGCCAGTTCTGCGTCCGTGAGCGCTTCAGGCTCCGGTGGTGGGACCAGGGTCGATAGTTCTGGGAGGGCTCCAGCCGGGATAGTCGTTGCCGGACCAAAACAGCGGTTCCAGTGCGTCCGCATCTCGGCCGCGCTCTTGAACCGCCGGGCGGCGTCCCGCTCGAGCGCCTGGGAAAAGAAGCCAACCAATTGATCTCGGACGGAGGCGTCGAAACGTTCAGCGGCGAGTACCACTTTGGCGTCTGGCTCCAGCGCCACCGCTCCCTCGACAGAAAATCCGGGGCGCACACCGGTCACCATCTCGTGCAGCGTGATCGCCGCGCTCCAGCGATCGGCGGCTGCGTCCCAAGCGCCGCGAAGGCGTAAAAATGGATCCCGATACACTGCGGTGCCGACGTTCAGGTGAGTCCGGCCAATCTGCGGTGTTGCGTCGGAGCGAAGATCAAGCGCGAGCGAGAAGTCGAACAGCGTGAGGTGGTGGGCTTTTTTTGCCGTCGTGCCAACACCGAGGTTCGCCGGCTTGATGTCGCGGTGAAGCAGCTTTTGCTCTTCGAGGTCCTGAAGTGCGAGCAACAGATCTTCACCAAACTGGCTGGCGAAGTCGAGCGATACGGCGCCTTCTCTGGCTAAGTAGCGCTGCAGAGTTTGCTCACCGGCGACGGCCAGCAAGAGGCACGTGTGACCCGCGTACTCGCGCAGTTCGAAGCACTGCACGATACGCGCATGGTGCAGTCCCATGAGCGCCTGGGCCTCTTCCTTCAACCGGTCGTTGTCTTCCGGACTGAGCGCCACCTTCAAAGCGAAAGGCCGTCCGTCTTTTTCGACTTCAAGGACGCGGGACGAGGCGCCTTGCCCGAGCACGCCGGAAACCATCAAGTCGGGGCCGAGCAGATCTCCCTTCCTCGCAGTGAGCGGGTCGACCACGGGTGTGCTGTCCTGATCGTCGGGTGCAGTTGCTGCTTCGAGCAGCATGCCGAGCCACTCTTGTACGTCGTCCGCCCTATTCACGGGCTTGGAGAGAGTCGCGAAGATAACGACCTGGGCCACCGAGTCGATGATTCCGTCCGCCGAGGCGCGTGGATCGAGTTGATGCTCGCGGGTTAGGCGTTCGTCGAGGGCGACCACGCTGGTAGCCGGCGGATGTCCGGTGAGGATCAGGTAGGCCAGCGCGCCCAAGCTGAAGACGTCGGAGAGCGGGTTGCGAGCTTGAGGATTTTCCCGAAGCTCGGGCGCCTGGTAAAGCGCCCAGGGTTCGTCGGACAACGACGTCCAATGCAAAGTTGGCGTTACATCCTGACCGCGCCCGAGTTGGAAGTTGTACAGCTTCACCTCGATCTCGCCCGGGGCTGCTTCGCGCACCAGCACCGCGCCCGGAGCAAGCCCACCGTGGACGACGCTCTTGCGGTGGCAGTGATGCAACGCGCGGCCAATCTTATCGATCAGCTGGATGCGGTGATCGAAGCTCAAGTCGGGTCGGCTACGGAGGAAAGCGTCGAGTGGCACGCCGTCGAAGGCGTCGAAGAGCACCGTGGGCCCGAGCGGTGAGTCGGTGACGTAATCGAGCAAGCGGAGCACATTCGGATGCTCTTTCACCTCTTCGAGCAAGCGTGCTTCACGATCCGCTGCGCGCCGAAGCTGCTGGCGGCGCTCGACGCTCGTTTGCTGAGGCACGAGGTAGATCCGGGCGCGACGCTTGAAACTGGCGTTCTCGGCGTGTTGCGCTGTGCGGTCCTGATAGCCCGAGCCCTCTTCGATGATGCTCCCGAGTTCATAGGCACCGACGCGGGCGACGCCCTTGCTCGCGCGGATCCCTAGTGCTTCGAGTGCATGAGCGACCGCGCGCATCTGTGGATCGTTGACGCGGGTCCGGGGGCGTTCGTCTGCCCCAGGAAAGCGATGGCTCTTGAGTGCTTGCAGGAGGTTTTTGCGAGTGACGACCGAGTTGTCGCCGTAGTTGCGGAATCGAAGATCGACCTGTTCGTGGCTCAGGAACACGAGTGGCTGAACCCACGGACAGCGCACGTCGCCGCGGAGCTTGGATTGGATCAAGCTCGCAAGAACCTTCGACTTGAAATTCGTCAGCCGGAGCGGCGGGTCCATGAACCGAGAGTTCTCGCCCGGTGCGGTCCGATACCAGTCGACCGTGTCGCCTTCGTAGACTCCGGGACCTCCCTTCATCTCGATCACGTACAGCGCTGAATAGCCGAGCACGATGGCGTCGATCTCGAGCAGGCGACCGCTCGAAGGATCGAGCAACTCGACTAGCTCCCACACGTGATACGGATCTTGATCGGGAAGCACCTCGCGCAAGAACGAGATCCCCTCTTGCTCGTGCGCGTAGGCCGACTGTCCTTGCAGCACGATTCGAGCTCTGCTCAGCATAGTCGGCACTCCGCTTCGAACCTGCGCTCCATCGCGTCGCTACTTCCCCCGGGTTGCGGCTCCCGCCGCGGCTGCGTCCGCCGGGTCGGCGTCGGGAGACACAACCCACTTTGTCCCGAGTCTGCTAGTCAGACCGCCCGCCGCCGCAACGACCCGAGCGCGCTTGGGAATATTCAAAAATCCCCCAGCAATCGCGGCAATCTGTCGATGCGCGGCCGGTGACGCGACACAGGTCACTTGGTCCACCCAATCCAAATCGCGGCCCTCGGCGAAGCCCTTCATGAGGGCGGCCACGGCGCTCGGCCCCGCGACAACAAAATGATCCGATGCCCCAATTGCCGGCGTTTCGAAGGGAGTGAACACAACCCCCCAGGCTGCTGCTACCGACGACAGTGCGCCGATCATGTCAGCCGCAGCCGCAGCTCGCTCGATCGATCGAAGCACGTCTGCCGCATCGACCGAGTCCAGCGCTTCCCAGTCCGGCCCGAACGCATCGTCGTCCGCCACGCCAGGGCTCTGAAATACCGTCTGCGCCCCAAACGCTCCCGGCCACTGCACATCCGCGTCACGCAGCATCAGGTCAATGCGATCCGAGTCCGTCAGATCACCGCGGAACTCGGACCACAGCGCCCGCGCATTTTCACCGAAGCGCCGATTGGAGGGCTTCCGTGAATCAATGAACCGCAAGCCTGTCAGCGCGGCTTCATAGTAGGAGCGGATAGGGTCTGGCATGAGGACCCCGCAGCGTATCGCGGCCGAGGCTCCAGGGGAACGCAGATTTCGCGGAACCTGAGGCAGTGCGCACCCCGGTGCAGCCAGATGCCGTCAACCAGCAGCGCGCTCCGACAAATGCCTAGCCGCGAACGAGCGGGTTCAGGAAGACAACGAGGTGAGTCGTGGACTGGGACTCGTCGGGGCAGTCCGCGCTGCATGACCCGCCAATGCGCCGAACCTTCTGGCTCATGCACCGACAATCGAGCGTCGCGCCGGTCCTCGCCGCTCATTCGGTTGCGTTTCTTCGGCGGCTTGAATAGGAATATCAATTGCCCGCTTTCCGGGCACGATCGAGGTTGCATGGCGAAGTGGTTTCACACAAGGATTCACGAAGCCCGCGAACGGGCAGGCCTCTCACAGGCCGAGCTAGCCGACAAGTTCAAGATTTCCGGCGCCACCATTTCGAACTGGGAAAATCGCGTGTCCGAGCCTCGCGAAGACCAGCGCGAGAAGGTGCTCGAGTGGGTCGAGAAGATCGAGAAATCGCATCGACGTCGATCGTCAGAGCGATCTGCTGAAGACGAAGGCGCAGTGGAAGACGACGGGGCTCTGCGCGCACTTGAGGCGATCTATGAGTTCTGGCCGCAGTCTCGCATTGCGGAGGCGTTGAGTGTGAGTCAGGCATCGGTGAGCAACTGGCTCAGAACGGGAAACGTCCCGGCCAAGTATGCTGACACGCTCAAACCCTTGGTTGCGGAACTCACCAAGGAGACTGCAGAGAAGCGTGAACCACGCGCGGAAGATCCTCATCTCGAAGAAACGGTCTACGCGGATTGGCTTCGATCCGCACTGGAACAGCAGAGCCTGAATGCCGTTGAGCTTGCTCAACGTTCCGGGGTTCACGTGAATACTGTGCTGGCGTTGCTCGAGGGGCGTACGGAGAAGCCCCAGGAGCGAACCCGGCAGCGTCTCGAGAAGGCCCTGCGTGCAACCGGCGTGTCCGAATCGGTCGCAGCGTCGGAGCAAGACCCCTGGTACTATATCGGACTCGACTGGACGGCTGAAGAAATCGACCAGGTCCCAGACGAGCCTGGCGTGTACATGATCCATGACCGCCTCGGGCGTCCAGCGTATGTCGGCGTGGCCCACAAGGGGGCGGGCGGCATACGGGCCCGCTTGAAGAAGCACAATGAGCTGCGTTGGACCTCTGACCGAAAAGTCGCGTCCAGGTTCAGCTATGCGCTTACATCGCGGATGCCGCGTGAGGACGCCTCTCAGCTGGCAAAATCCGTCGAGAAGCTCCTGATCAAGTTCATGGGAAACGCAATTCTGATCAACGAGCACGGTGTTGAAGACATTGCAGGCTAGCCCTTGTCGCGATCGCGTTGAGGTAGGCTACCTGCGATGGAAAATGCGAGTTGGCGATTGGCACCGGTTCGCTCGACAGCACTGCCGACTGCACAGTAGCGTACCCGCATGACTCTAGTTGATCTCGAGAAGCCGACACGAAGGATTGAGCTGAGCGGTGATTTGGCGCGCAAGTATGAGAAGTTGGTCACGAAGTTGGGGCCAAGCCTCGAGGCCATCGAGGCAGCGCTGAATGCAATGATCGAGGGCGCCGAGATTCACACCGCCGGGTGGATGCCGGGTGCGGATTGGACTGGGACGCCGTACCAAGCAATCTACGATGCTTGCGGGCGCGACGTCGAAGAATCGGGGAAGAGCTTCGGGCTCATCGTGTGGAAGGTTTTCGAGAAGCGGCCTGAGACGTGGGCGAGCGCACACGGCATGAAAGACGGCCAGGAGATCCGCAGCCGCACGTATTTTCGATGGCCCAAAGGGTAGCTGACAATTTGACCGTCCCTACCAGACCATCTGGGGACCGATCAGGTGTCGAAGCTCGTTCTCGGTCAGAGGGACCGTCGCGCTTGGGTTTAGAGTTGCCAATGTGACTCGCGCGCACCCGTTCATGGCGCCTGAACACAAGCGAAAGTTTGGCGATTCGAGAAAAACTGTCGGCAACGGAGGTAGGAACGGCGCGTCGTAGATCACGACGGCGCTGAGGCTTGGAACTGACTCGAGCGCTTCGATGACCGATGCGGCGGCGTTCTCCGCTCTCGAACGAATTCCGGCCCAGGACTGCCCGACCAGCATGCTCGAACTCACGACCAGCAGCGTCGGGTCGGTCGCTCCAACGAACTTCTTCCACCACTTGGCAGATAGCTTCGAAATGAGCCGTTCGAGTTCGGGCTTCTGTTTCTCGGGGAAGCTCCAACCCATCACGTTGAGCCCGGTGTACTGCACCCAACCCGTCCCGCTAGGCAATCGGACACGAGCACGCGACCGACCCTTCCGTGCGGTGAGCAGGTCTTCGAGGAGCGCTTCGCGATTTTCAAGCGCAGATGGTTCGCACCACACGTCGATCTCGTTGTCAGCCTGGCGCTGTCCGAGCTGCTGGGAGACCCATTCAAGCAGTGCGTTCCACTTCTCCAGGTGCTCGGCCTCGTGCAGTGCCTTGAATTCCACAATTACTGGTCGTTCGACGAGTTTGATGACCGCGTCCGCTGGCGCACGGTGAGCGGCCGTCTCGATGAGCTTCACTGGATGTCCGGAGTCGGCGAATCGACTGCAGAATTCGAGCGTCATCACAGCCGCCGAATATCCCGGCCACTCACTCGATCCAAGTTCGCGTCGAATGAGCCCATCTACGCCTGCGACGTGTCGGAGAGCCTCGGTCATTCTGTAAAGCCTGACCCACTCGCGCGGGCCGCCTTGAAACGCAGTGTCGAAATTGGCAGCCAGAGGCCGGTTTTCGGCCCATCCCCTCCAGTCGTGTCTCAGTGACCGGCGTAGGTAGGTGACAGCCTCCGCGAGTTCCGGGTCCACCTGGGAATCGATAGCTACAGTGTCCCATGAGCGCCCGGGTGGCTGCCGATGCGGGGGGTCAACGTCATCATAATTGAATTGCAACCGGGGGTGCGGCATCGGACCGAGCATACGCCAGCGTGCGCTTCGGCGCCCGCGCGGGAGTGCGGGCAGGCATCAGGTCTCAGGAGCGGAGCAGGCGCGGCGACGGACGCCCAGCCGTGCACGTCGCGCTCGAACTCGTGCGCTCGAACTGTTTCGATCTAGTGCCCAAGGCGTCGTGGGTCGTTCGATCGGCGCATCGCGTCGTGCCTAACGAACCTGATTTGTCGCCGTTTGACGACACTTTCGCGGCGGAACGTTCATGCGGTCCTTAGCCCCAAAGAAGTAGAAGAGTTCGCCGAAAAGCATGCCGGAATGACTCTCATCAACGCTCCCCATCCTGCTGGTTCTGAGCACTGAGTGCTTCGTTGAATGGTCGAAATTGTTGAATCTTGTCCTAACCCCTTGCCGTGATCGAAGTCCCAGATCGCCACGCAAGCACGCCAGTCTAGTTCTGACTTGTGCTTGCTCGCCCGTACTGTCGAGTGCATGATGCAAGCGCGTGCGCACGTGTGACGTTGCGCACGCGAACATTGGAGCGGAACTTGGGCAACGTTGATTGCATGACCGCGAGCGCGCACGACTCAGTCGCTGAGCCAAGCTTCGCCCCTGGAGTGGTCGAGGTCATGTTGGCCACGGCCGAGCAGCTACAGACGGCACCTCAATCGCTGCGCCCGCCGCGCGGTACGATCGATGCGGCAGCTGCAGGCGATCAAAGAGCGATCCGCCGCCTCTGGTGCGCGATTCGACGCGCCAAGCAGCGATGCTCGGTCAAGCCCGCGCGGCTGTCCTCAAAGCTCGCTGTCCTAGCTGTATGTCGTTCGCGTGGTCGTTCGCGCGCCGCGCGCCGCGTCGGCAGCCCGCGCCGATCGGCGCAAAAGAGCGCTAGCGACGGCGACGGCGACCCGCCACCACCACCCGGGCCTTCCACAACCCGCTCGTACGCGCCCCAGCGAGGTGTCTCGTGAGCGCGCGCCCGTCGAGCCAATCCGCGCCGCCCGCTCACCATCCCGCGCCAACCCCCTGGCTCACCTACGCCGAAGCCGCCGCCTACACCGGCTGGTCCGTCGCACACCTTCGAAATCTCGTCAGCGCCGGCCAAATCCCCGTCTACGGCAAGCTGCGTGTCCGGCGGTTTCGGCGGGACATGTTAGATTCGTTTCTGACAGACCCTGATGCTGCGATGCGCCGGTTCCGCGCGGAAAGGAACCCGCATGGCGGTTAGAAAATTAGCAAAATCGTGGCAGTACGACTTCAAGCTCCCAGGATTCGGCAGGCATCGTCAAGGAGGTTATCAGACCAAAGCCGAAGCTCTGCTCGCGGAGAAAAGCGAGCGCGAGGCACTGTTGTCTGGCGCGCGGCAATTGCTCTTCAGCGAGGCGTACGCCGAGTACTTGGCAGCCACGAGCATGAAGGACCGCGCCAGGGATGCTTACGAGCATGTCTGGAAGCGGATCAAACCGGAGCTCGGTCACCTCTATATCGAAGAGGTCGGGACCTCGGTGCTGGATTCCTTCAAGCAGACGCTGCCCAAGCACTTGGGACCGAAGTCTATCAATCAGCATCTCATTCTCGTTCGTGCCGTGCTCCGCTTCATGTGGAAGCGAAGCAAGTTGAAGAGCCTGCCGTACGTGCCAATGGAGTCCGTGCCGCAGAAGCACGTCGGTTGGTACACGCGTCAGGAGCGGGACCAACTGCTCGAGGGGATCTATCGCCTCGAGCCGCAGTGGTACCTGTTCTACTACCTGACGGTCCGGCTCGGCCTCAGGACCGGAGAGGTGTACGGCGTTGCGCACAGTCGGATCCTTCGCGAGGGCATGCAGCTCGTGGTGGACCAAGTGGTGCAACGCGGCACCAAGACGAGGGCGTCTCGTCTTTCGACGCGCAAGAACGACGAGGCCTACGTGTTGGACATCACGCCGGACATCCTGGCCGCCGTGAATTGGCACATCAGTCAGGGCTACGGCGGGGAGGAGTTCCTCTTCTCGAAGTCCAGCGCCTTTCCACGTTACATCGACAGCCACGTCCGGCCGCTCAGGCTGGTGCAGGAGAAGCTCGGGCTCCGTTTGCTCAGCCACCACAAGGTGGGCCGGCACTCGGTCGCGAGCCAAGCCGTCACCAGCGGCGAGTCGGTCAAGGCGGTGCAGGCCCAGCTCGGGCACAAGTCCGAGCAAAGCACGCACAAGTACGCGCACCTGGGCTCTGGGGCGCAGAAACGGCTGATCGAGACTCTGAAGCCGAAAGCCGCTCCGCACGAAGCGGCTCGACGCTCTCAGGTCAACGTGGGGTCAACGAGCGAGGCGGAAGGGTCGAGCTCGGATCTTCAGGTCAACCTCAGGTCAACGGCGCTCGTGGCCAACACGAACGCCACCAACCAACAAAAGTAAAAAGGCCCTGATTTCTCAGGGCCTTTTCGTCTTGTTGCGCGGGGAGGATTTGAACCTCCGACCTTCGGGTTATGAGCCCGACGAGCTACCAGGCTGCTCCACCGCGCGTCAGGGAGGCGTAAAGTACTCACGG
>OUNO010000893.1_pt2 | contig 37117 bp, 32 predicted proteins | sample 1779811 | NCBI WGS metagenome assembly OUNO01 (sample SAMEA3914804, study PRJEB12502) | metagenome | biome: forest; material: soil | place: Canada | collected 2010-06-25 | depth 0.3 m
CGCCGCCGGCTGGCGCTCGCCCGGCGCCTGGGGCTCGCGCGCCCACGCCAGCAGGTCGTGCAGGACCGCCATCCGCACGACGACGCCGGCCTCGACCTGGGCGGTGATGAGGGCTTGGGGCGAGTCGACGACCTCGCCCGAGAGCTCGACTCCGCGGTTGACCGGTCCGGGGTGCATGAGCACCTGGCGCGGCGTCAGGCGTAGCCCATTGATCTGGTAGAGGCTCGCGTACTCGCGCATCGATGGCACCCACATGTCGTTCATGCGCTCGTGCTGCATGCGCAGGGCATAGACGATGTCGGCCGTGCCGATGTCGTCGAGGGAGTAGCGGACCTCGCAGCCGAGCTCCTCGATGCCGCGCGGAATCAGCGTCGGCGGTCCGGCCAACGTCACGCGGGCCCCCATCTTCTGGAAGGCGAGGATGTTCGAGCGCGCGACGCGCGAGTGGGCGACGTCGCCGACGATCCAGATGGAGGCGCCGTCGATCGGCCCCACCCGCCGGCGCAGCGTGTAGACGTCGAGCAGGGCCTGCGTCGGGTGCTCGTGCTTGCCGTCACCGGCGTTGACGATCGCCGCGCTGCACCATCTCGAGACGAGCTCGGACGCTCCCGCCCACGGCGTCCGCAGGACGATGGCGTCGGGCTTGTGGGCGCTCAGCGTCAGGACGGTGTCCTTCAGCGACTCGCCCTTCTCGACGCTCGACCCGTGCGCGGCGAAGTTGACGACGTCGGCCGAGAGGCGCTTGGCGGCCAGCTCGAACGAGCTGCGCGTGCGCGTCGACGCCTCATAGAAGAGGTTCAGGACCATTCGCCCGCGCAGAGCCGGCACTGTCTTGATCTCGCGGTCGGACACCTCGGCGAAGCGCTCGGCCTGGCTCATGATCCGCTCGATCGCCTCGCGGTCGAGTTCCTCGATCGAGAGCAGGTGCCTCACGCCGCCCTCTCCATCGGAGCGGCTGCGATGCCAACCTCGTCGACGCCGTCGAGCTCGCGCAGGCGCACGTGGACGTGCTCGGCACGGGAGGTCGGCAGGTTCTTGCCGACGTAGTCCGGGCGGATCGGCAGCTCGCGGTGGCCGCGGTCGGCGAGGACGGCCAGCTGGACGCGCTCCGGTCGGCCGTAGGCAAAGAGCGCCTCGATCGCCGCACGGACCGTCCGGCCCGTGAAGAGGACGTCGTCGACGATCACGACCGTCAGGCCGGTGACGTCGAAGTCGATGTGCGAGGCGTGCAGGATCGGGGCGTCGGGCCGGGTCGAGACGTCGTCGCGGTAGAAGCCGATGTCGAGGTCGCCGAGCGGCACCTCGGCGCCGAGCAGGTCCTCGAGCAGCAGGTGCAGGCGCTGAGCCAGGAAGGCTCCGCGACGATGGATCCCGACGAGGGCCGGCGCCGGCTCCTGCGCGTTGCGCTCGAGGATCTCGTGAGCGATGCGCGTCAGCGCCCGTCCGATTTCGTCCTCGTGGAGGACGACCTTCTCGTTGCTTTCCATCGGTTCCTTCCTGGCCTCGCGGGACCGGGTTAAAGGATCACGGGGAATGTATCAGGGGGATGGGACCGGCTCTGGCTCGGGGGCCTGCGGCTCCTGCTCGGCTCGCTCGCGCGCCTGGCGCTCGGACCAGCGCACGAGCGTCGCCCCGCCTCGCTCCGGGAAGGGGACCTCGATCGTGTCGAAGTCGCGCGGCGCCTCCGTCGCGGCGAAGACCGCCCTGGCCTGATCGCGCAGCTCGCCGCCGGGGTAGCGGCTGGAGACGTGGGTCAGCGCCAGGAGGCGCACGTCGGCGTCGCGGGCGAGCTCGGCCGCTTGGCGCGCCGTGCTGTGCAGGGTCTGACGGGCGCGATCGGCCTCCTCCTCGGCGAACGTCGCCTCGTGGACGAGCACGTCGGCCTCGTGCGCGGCGATGGCGAGCGCGTCGCACGGCGCCGTGTCACCCGAGATGACGATCTTGCGTCCCTCGCGGGCGGGTCCCATGACCTGCTCCGGGGTGACCGCACCGACCGTCTCGCCGCGCTGCAAGCGCCCGAAGTCCGGTCCGGGCTGCACGCCGAGCTCCTGGGCCAGCTTGGCGTCGAGGTGCCCCGGGCGGGCGTCCTCGACGAGCGCATACCCGTAGGACACCGCCGCCTTGTGCCGGACCGGCACGGCCGCGATCCTGTAGCCGTCGCAGGCGACCGCCGCGGCCGGCTCGAGCTCGACGATGCTCAGCTCGTAGGGCAGCCGGCCGTAGACGATCCGCATGGAAGCCATCATCTCGGCCAGGCCCGGCGGGCCGTAGACGGTCAGGGGCTGGTCGCGTTCGCGCAGGGCGAAGGACTTGAGCATGCCCGGCAGCCCGAGCCAGTGGTCGGCGTGGAAGTGCGTGATGAAGATCGTGTCGAGATCGAGCAGCCCGACCGAGCGCAGCAGCTGGCGCTGGGTGCCTTCTCCGCAGTCGAACAGCAGCCGGTCGCCGCCGCGCCGGACGAGCACCGCCGGGAGGCCGCGGCGGGCGCTCGGCACCGAGCCGGCCGTGCCCAGGAAGAACAGCGACAGATCCATCCCAGCAACGGTAGCGGCGGGCGCGCGCGTGCGACAGGCTGGGCTCAGGCGCGCACGTCCGCGAGGTCCTTCGAGCTCGCGATCGTGTGGAACTTGACGTCCGGCGGCGCAACGATCGTCGCGGTGATCGCGTCCATGAAGGCGCGGATGTGTGGGGTCGCGAAGTGCTGCTGCAGCGCCTCCTCGCTCGCCCACTCCTCGACGAAGACGAAGTCGTTCTCGATCTCCGTGTCCTCATACAGGCGGTAGCTGATGCAGCCCGGCTCCTCGCGCGATGCCGACGCGACGGTCTGCCCGATGCGGACGAGAGCCTCGCGTTTGGCTGAGTCGGTGCGCACCCTTCCAACGACGACGATCATGGTCCCCTCCCCTATGCGTTTGCGGTCCCAGCTCGGCGGGACGGCCGTCACGCAGACGTGCACATCCCGGTCAGCGCACACGAGCCTAGCCCGGCCGTGATCCCGTGTCGAGCCGACCACTCCAAGCGACCGCCCCTAAACTCGGACCCCCGCGCCCGTAGCTCAGTGGATAGAGCGCTCGCCTCCGGAGCGAGAGGTCGCAAGTTCGAATCTTGCCGGGCGCACTAAGGTTTTCCGTCCTTAGTGGGGGGACGGAGTCGAGGCTAGTGCCTTTTCGGTGCCTTTCAGCAGCTAAGGCCGTGACCCGACAACCAACGAATGCCGCCGGGCCTGAGTTACGCGAGGGTCGACAGAAGAACGCGTGCGCCGACCCACACGACGAGAAACGCGATGGCTGCCGCGTACGCTCGGCGGGTAGCCCCATGCTTGACGTGGCACACGCAGGAGACCTCGTACACCTGACTGGCGATATCGCGCAACAGCGCATGCTCATCCTCAGCGAGGACCGCATCCGCGTCGAGGCCTGCTGACCGCCATCATTTCGACGTGTCCCGATACCTCATGTACGAGTGTCCGACGAGCGGCGTCGCCACGCCGCTGGGCCCGACCGCAGACTCGCTTGAGGAAGTCCAGTTTCGCGCCCTGACGGTCGAGTCCTGCGGCTCGTGCCAGCAGAAGCACACGCTTGAGAAGACGGACCTGTTTCTCGGCGACGAGGCTCCGGACGAGTAGCCGCGCGCCCGAGCGTCATGGATTCGATCGAGTTAACCGTCTCGGGACCTCCACCCATGAAGAACGAGGCGAGGTCGATCCTCAGCGCGTCCCACGGCCACGCGCCGCGAGTGCGAGCGCTCTTGGAATCGTCCCAGCAGGCGAAGGCACGCCAGGGCTTCGTGGGCTTCGGGACACGCCGGGTTGGGATGGAGGTCGTCGTTCGCCGCGGCGAGACGGCGCTCGGGGACGCGACGAACATGCTCGGCGGGATCGCGGACACCCTCCAGCAGAGACGGAGCAACATCGATCTGGCCCACCTAGGCGAGCTTGCGGACGCGGTCTTGTTTGACGACGACGCCCAAATCCGGGAGGTCAGATACCGCGAGGAAACCGGCGAGAGCGGCTACACCGTTCGGCTGTGGACCTTGTAGCGCGCCGCAAGCTCGCTCACGGCGGTCAGCCACGCCAACAACGCCGGGCACGCGATGCGACGCGCCGAATCGTGGATGGCGGCGCCACGGCCGTTCAGACCCGCTGCGTGGCGCGAGCGACGAGTGGACTCTCCACCGGGTCGAGAACCCGCAGCGGCACCTTCGCCGGCGACTCGATGTGCAGCGCGAGCTCGCGCTCGATGTCCCAAGCCGACGCTTCGCAGTCGATCCGAAAGTACCCGAGCCGCACGCGATCGTCCGCGAGCACAGGATGGCCCCAGAGGTTGTCCTTGTCGAGGGCGGCGTGCTCGCTGGGGTGCAAGAGGATCGCCCGTGCCGGGACGGGACAGTTCTTGTTGTGGTCGTCGAGCCCTGCGCGGATCAACTCAACATTCTTACGTAGAAAGCTGCTCATACCACCTCTCCAGAAATCAGCGTGACCGTGTAGGCCACCTCTCCTTGCTCTAGCTCGCGCGAAGGCATACGGCCGATCATCTCCCATGGACCCGGGCTGAGCGCCGCGAGCAAGAGCTTTGCCTGGTCCATCGATTCGAACCCGTCGGCCACGAACGCGACCGTGATCGCCGTGGCGCCGAGTTCCTCGTCGACCTCGATCGAGAGGCCGACGCCGAGCTCGCCACCAACGGTGCAGCGGTGCTCGCCGTCTGTTGCGCGCGCTTCGCTGAGGATCACGGGCGCCTCATGCACGACGGCGGCGGCGAACCGTTCGCCGCGCTCGTTGAACATGCGCTCGTAGTCGTCCTCGGTCGGCATCAGGCGCCCATCGGCGTCCAGCGCCTTGCAGGCCGGGAAGAAGTCGTCGTCCTCGCCCGAACGATGCCGGCCGTAGGCGAGCAGCCAGAGGACCTCCTCGACGTCGTCGTGGAATGTCGCGCCGCGGTGATCGTGCCCGTAGGCGAGCCGGTAGACCGGGTGGCCGCAAGCGAGCGGGCTGACCTGCTTCGACGCGGTCGCTTGCTCGGCGCGATCTTTCACGAACGCCTTGATGATCTCGAGCCCCGCGACCGCGTCGAAATCGGCGTCCGCGGCCGCGTTCAGATCCTCGTCGAGACAGCGCGCAGTCACGCGCAACTCCCACGCCTTGCATATGTACGCGCCGCCAGCCGTCTTTCCGATAAGCGAAACAGGGCGATCCATGGCGGCGTCATGCTAGACCGCCCCCAGGTCGCGTCGCGGCGTTTTTGCGCTCTACGCGTGACTCGGCTCCGCGTCCGAGCCGTCGGGGACGCCGGCGGCGTCCCCCTTTAGCCGCTTGACCGCTGCCGCCGCGCGCGCCTTGGACGTCCGGTTGACGAACTTGGCGACGTCGTCGACGGTGCCGTCGCGTAGTAAGCCCGCGAGCGTCTCGAGGTCTTTCGCGAACTCCTCGCGGTGCTTCTCCATGTACTCGCGCCATGCCTCGGCGATGACGTCGCTGGGCTGGACTCGCCGCATCGCGGCGATCTGGGTTGCCTCCTCGTGGGTGTCCGAATGCAGACGCATCGGACGTGTGGTCGTGGCCATGGGTCTGTCCTCCTGAGAGACTTCGCCCCCTCCGGGGCGGTGTCTTGCCGCTTCTTCGAGCGGCTTCTATTCGAACCGGTCGATCTTTGTCGTCTTGGTTTCGCCGTTACAACGTAACACAGGACTCGGCATAAATGCGCATTTCGTGAGCCTTTGTATCGCTGCTACAACACGTTTACATCGCGCGGGCGCCGCGTCATACGGAACTCGGCCTTGTCTCGGGGTGCCGTAGCCCGTCGGCGCTCACGAACTCGATCTCCGGATGCGCCCACTGCACCCGGCTGACGTCGCCGTCTTCCCAGGCCGCGAAGATCGAGCGCACGAGGTCCAGGTTCCCCGACATTTCCCGCCAGTATCCCGGTGCCGACCGATGAGTCCCAGCCGCTCCGTCGGTCTCTGTGAAGAGCATCCGAGACATACAGAGAGGTGTTGACATGAGCAAGCTCAGACTGAGCATCACGATGTCGCTGGACGGCTATGTAGCCGGCCTCGACCAGAGCAAGGAGAACCCGTTGGGAGTGGGCGGGATGGAGCTTCACGAGTGGGTGTTCCCGCTCAAGCAGTTCCGCGAGATGCACGGCGAGCGGGGCGGCGAGGTCAACGCCAGCTCCTCGGTCGTCGATGAGCGCTGGGCGAACATCGGCGCGACGATCATGGGGCGCAACATGTTCGGCGGCGGCACCGGCCCGTGGGGCGAGGACCCGTGGCCTGGCTGGTGGGGCGAGGACCCGCCCTACCACCATCCGGTGTTCGTCCTCACCCATCACCCGCGCGAGCCGCTTGAGATGAAGGGCGGCACCACCTTCCATTTCGTGACCGACGGGATCGAGTCCGCGCTCGCGCAGGCCAAGGACGCGGCCCTGGGACAGGACGTCTGGCTCGCCGGTGGCGGATCGGTGGTCAACCAGTACCTCGGCGCGGGCCTCGTCGACGAGATCGACATCTCCATAGCGCCGATGATCCTGGGCGCCGGCGAGCGCCTGTTCGAGGGACTCGAGCGCGGCGCCCTCTCGCTGACCCAAATCCGGGCTGTCGACGCCCCCGGCGTCACCCACATCAAGTACCAGGTCGACTGACGCTTCTCGATCGGCGGGAGGCGTATGATGCGACCGTCGGCCACGCGGAGGAGACGGGTGTCGGCGGCCGGCAGGGATGGGACGACCAGAGAGGCAGCAGGTGGGCCTGCAAGGAAGGCGAGTACGGCGATTCGGCGCCGCAGGCGCGGTGGTCGTGACGACCGCGTTCGTGGCCGCGGGGGGGGCCGGGCAGGCGCCAGGTCGAGCGGGTCACTCAGCGGCAACCGCGTCGGCGGCGGGCTCCCGTGCCGGCGCGATCCCGCCGGGGTTCATCGCCGGCGGCTCAGGAACCGCCTTCCGCGCCGGCGTCGTGCTCGTCGGGTTCCGGCCGGGAGTCTCTCCCGGGCGCCGGCTCGCACTCGAGCGCGCCGTCGGCGCGCGAGGGGCCCGACGGCTGGGTCCGGCGGTTCGCGGCCGCGGCGCGGGCGGCGCCGCCCATGTGGCAGGCGAGCCGGTGCCCCTCGCGCTGACCGTCTCACGCGGCGCGGTGCTCACGGCGGTGCGCCGGCTGCGCGGCGACCCGGCGGTCGCCTATGCCGAGCCCGACTACCTGATGCAGGCGAGCGCGACGCCGAATGACCCGTCCTTCGGGCTCCAGTGGGCGGCGAACAACACCGGACAGAGCATCCCGACGCAGAACTCCGAAGAGGTGCTCGGCGCATCGGCGAATGGCACGCCCGGCGCCGACGACCGCGCGTTGGCGGCCTGGGGCGTGAGCACGGGCACTCGCTCGATCGTCATCGGAGAGACCGACACGGGAGTCAACTACAACCACGCCGACCTCGGCGCGAACATCTGGAGCAATCCGGGCGGCATCGGCGGCTGCGCGGCGGGGACGCGCGGCTACAACGTCCTCACGAGCACCTGTGAACCGATGGACAACGACACGGTCTACGGCGGTCACGGCACTCACGTCGCGGGGATCATGGGGGCCGTCGGAAACAACAGCATCGGCGTGGCGGGAATGAACTGGCAGACGACGATCCTGCCGGTCAAGTGGCTCGACTCCTCGGCGAGCGGCTCCACGAGCGGGCTGATCGCGGCGCTCCAGTGGCTGTTGGCCGCCAAGCAGGCGGGCGTGAACCTTCGCGTCGTCAACGACTCGGCTACGTTCGTCGGAACGGCCTACTCGCAGGCTCTATCCGACGAGATCGACACGCTCGGCGCGAACAACGTTCTGTTCGTCACGGCCGCGGGCAATACCGGCGCCAACAACGACGAAGAAGCGGTACGGCGCTATCCGTGCGGCTACGACCGCGCGAGCGAGATCTGCGTCACGGCGACGGACAACAACGACAAGCTGCCGAGCTGGGCCAACTACGGGCCACACACCGTCGATCTGGCGGCGCCGGGGGTCAGCATCTACTCGACGCTGCGAAACGGCGGCTACGGATATCTCAGCGGCGGCTCGATGGCCTCCCCCCAGGTCGCCGGCGCCGCCGCGCTGATCCTCTCGGTGGCCCCCACCCTCTCGGCGACCGCACTCAAGGCCGACATCCTCGAACACGTCGACCCGCTTCCCTCGCTGGCGGGCAAGGTGATCACCGGAGGACGCCTGAACGTGTGCAGGGCCCTCCCTGGCTGCATCACGCCACCGCCTCCGACGACCTTCGGGAAGTCGAACGTCGGTGGGTCCTCGGACAGCTTCCTGGCTGACCGCAAGCGGGTCAGTCGTTATGCGCTCCCGACTGCGGGGGCGCTGACGAAGTTGAGCGTCTATCTCGCGCCTACGGGAGTGGCCGGCCAACAGGTGCTCAAGGGCGTGGTCTACGCGGACTCCGGCGGATCGCCCGGTGCGCTGCTCGGCACGTCTGAAGAGTTGACGTTCAAAAGCACCCAGGTGGCCGGCTGGTATGACCTGAAGTTCGCCCTGCCCTTGAAATTGAGCGCCGCCAACTATTGGATCGGCGCGATCACCGGGGCGACCAGCAGCGTCGCGGGTTTTCGCTATGACAGCGTCACCGGCTCGCGCGATTACAACCCCAACACCTACACCTCAGGCCCGACGAACCCGTTCGGCGCGTTCACCTCCGACAGCGAGCAGGCCTCGCTGTATGCGACCTATACGGCGACCACGCTCACCGCGCCTCCGAGCAACACGCTGCCGCCGACGATCATCGGGACTGCGCAGCAGGGTCAGACGCTGACCGAGGTCCATGGCGCCTGGACGAACAGCCCGACGAGCTACGCCTATCAGTGGCTGCGGTGCGACAGCTCGGGCAACAGCTGCACGCCGATCCCGTCGGCGACGAGCCAGGCCTACGTGCCGGTCAGCGGTGATGTCGGGCACACGCTGAGGGTGAAGGAGACGGCGAGCAATGAAGGCGGCGCGGGCCTGCCCGCGACATCGCTCGCCACCGCCGTCGTCGTCGCGGTGTCGCCTCCGGCCAACACGGTGCCGCCGACGATCACCGGGACGGCGCAGCAGGGCCAGACGCTGACCGAGGCACATGGCACCTGGACGGGAAGCCCGACAAGCTATGCCTACCGGTGGCTGGAGTGCGACAGCCTGGGCAACACCTGCACGCCGATCCCGGCCGCCACCAACCAGACCTACGTGCCGGTCAGCGGCGACGTCGGCCACACGCTGAGAGTGCAGGAGACCGCCAGCAACGAAGGCGGCGCGGGCGTGCCCGCGACGTCGCTCGCGACGGCGGCCGTGCTCGCGGTGTCACCCCCGAGCAGCATCGTCCCGCCGACGATCACCGGCACGGCGCAGCAGGGCCAGACTCTCACCGAGGTGCACGGCACCTGGACGGGAAGCCCGACGAGCTACGCCTACCAATGGCTGCAGTGCGACAGCCTGGGCAACACCTGCACGCCGATCACCGCGGCGACGGCCCAGACCTATGTGCCCGTGAGCGGCGACGTCGGGCACACGCTCAGGGTGCAGGAGACAGCCAGCAACGAAGGCGGCGCGGGCCTGCCGGCGACCTCGCTCGCCACGGCCGTCGTCGCGGTGTCGCCTCCGAGCAGCATCCTGCCGCCGACGATCACCGGGACGGCGCAGCAGGGCCAGACCCTCACTGAGGCCCATGGCGCCTGGACGAACAGCCCGACCAGCTACGCCTACCAGTGGCTGCGGTGCGACAGCTCGGGCAACGCCTGTGTCGGGATCGCGGTGGCGACGAGCCAGACCTATGTGCCGGTGAGCGGAGACGTCGGCCGCACGCTGAGAGTGCAGGAGACCGCCAGCAACGAAGGCGGCTCGGGTGTGCCGTCGACGTCGCTCGCCACAGCCGTCGTGCTCACGGTGTCACCCCCGGCCAACACGCTGCCGCCGACGATCACCGGCACGGCGCAGCAGGGCCAGACGCTCACCGAGCTCCATGGCACCTGGACTGGCAGCCCGACGAGCTACGCCTACCAGTGGCTGCAGTGCGACAGCCTGGGCAACACCTGCACGCCGATCGCCTCGGCGACGAGCCAGACCTACGTCCCGGTCAGCGGAGACGTCGGCCACGCCCTGAGGGTGCAGGAGACAGCGAGCAACGAAGGCGGCGCGGGCCTGCCCGCGACATCGCTTCCCACCGCCGTCGTGCTCACGGTGTCACCCCCGGCCAACACGCTGCCGCCGACGATCACCGGCACGCCGCAGCAGGGCCAGACGCTCACCGAGGCGCACGGCGCATGGACGGGCAGCCCGACCAGCTACGCCTACCAGTGGCTGCAGTGCGACAGCCTGGGCAACACCTGCACGCCGATCGCCTCGGCGACGGGCCAGAAATACGTGCCAGTCAGCGGCGACGTCGGGCACACGCTCAGGGTGCAGGAGACGGCGAGCAACGAAGGCGGCGCGGGCCTCCCGGCGACGTCGCTCGCCACGGCCGTCGTGCAGCAGGCCCCGACGACGTTCGGCAAGACCACCATCGGCGGGTCCCCGGACAACTTCCTGGCCGCTCGCAAGCGAGTCAGCCGTTATGCGCTGACGAGCGCGGGAACGGTGACGAAGTTGAGCATCTATCTCGCGCCCGCCGCGGTGTCGGGGCAGCAGGTGCTCAAGGGGCTCGTCTACGCGGACTCCGGCGGGTCGCCCAGCGCACTGCTCGGCACCTCCGAAGAGCTGACGTTCAAGAGCACCCAGGCGGCCGGCTGGTATGACCTCCACTTCGCCGTGCCGCTGAAATTGAGCGCCGCCAACTACTGGATCGGCGTGATCACCGGGGCGAACAACAACGTCGCGGGCTTCCGCTATGACAGCGTCCCCGGCTCGCGCGACTACAACGCCAACACCTACACCTCCGGCCCCAGCAACCCGTTCGGGCCGTTCAACACCGACAGCGAGCAGATGTCGCTGTACGCGACCTACACCCTCGACACGACCCCGCCCACCCAGCCCCAGGGCCTGACCGCCACGGCGGTCGGATCGGCGCAGGTCAACCTGAGCTGGACGCCGTCGACCGACGACGTCGGCGTCGCCGGCTACACGGTTCGCCGCAACGGCGCTGTGATCGCGAGCACCACGGGCACGGGGACGAGCTACTCGGACCACGGCCTCTCGCCGGCGAGCACCTACACCTACACGGTCGACGCATATGACGCGGCGGGCAACCACTCCGCACAGTCAGAACCGGCGAGCGCCACGACGGCGTCCTCGTCGAGCGTTCAGCACTACGAGTACGTCTTCCCGTCCAACGCGATCGACGTCTACGCGATGGACGAAGGCCAGAAGCTGATCAAGACGATCACCCTGCCGACGGCTGCGACCGACATCAGGGGAGCGGTCGCCAGCCCCGCTACCCACATGCTCTACGTCAGCTACGGCGGTGACGGCGGCGTCAACGGCGGGGGCTCGATCCTCGCGTACAACCTCGTCAGCGAAACGACCGCCTGGACGCACGCCTATCCGGAAGGCGTCGACAGCATGGCCATCACGCCCGACGGCAAGACGATCTACCTTCCCGTCGGCGAGGCATCGAGCTCGAGCACGTGGGAGGTCCTCGAAGCCTCGAGTGGTGCCATGCTCACGACGGTCCAGGGCGGGAAGGCGCCGCACAACACCATCGTCAGCCTCAACGGCGAACACGTCTACATGGGTGGCCGCGAAGCCAGCTTCCTGACGGTCGCCAACACATCGACGAACCAGGTCGTCAAAGAAATAGGCCCCCTTCTCCCGGGCGGCGTCCGGCCATTCACGATCAACGGCAAGGAGACGCTCGCCTTCACCACGGCCACGGGCTACCTCGGCTTCCAGGTCAGCAGCATCACGACCGGACAGGTCCTCTACACGGTGCCCATCTCCGGGCCGTTCCCCTACACCGCCGGGCAGCCGGGACCGAGCTCGCCCAGCCACGGCATCTCGCTGTCGCCTGACGAGAAGGAGCTGTGGGTGATGGACCAGCCCAATGACTACGTCCACGTCTTCGATGTCACGGGCCTTCCGGCCTCGGCGCCAAAACAGATCGCCGACATCAAACTCACGAGGCCGATGACCGGATCCCAGGTTGGGTGCACGTACGACTGCCTGCGCGAGGGGTGGCTCCAACACAGCCTCGACGACCGCTTCGTCTACGTAGGGGACTCCGGCGACGTGATCGATACCGCGACCCTTCAGAGCGTCGCCAACCTCGAACCGCTGTACAACTCCCGCGTGTACCTCGAGATCGACTGGAGCAACGGCCTTCCGCTCGCCACCTCGTCGCGAAGCGGCGTCGGCTACGTCACCAACTGAGCTACTCAGTAGCGCAGGACCGCACCGGAGGATGCAGGCAGCGTGACCGTGCTCACCGTCTGACCGGCCACGTTCTTCATCGCCGTCGGCAGCACGATCGTCTTGGTGCTCGCGCCCGGCTCGTTCAGATACACGATGCCGTTCGTGAAGCGGCGCTTGAACAGTCCTTCGGGGGTCCTGCTGCGGGGCCCTTCGGCTTCGCCCAGGTTCACGCCCCAGCCCGACCAGAAGCTCGTGACGGTCTGGGAGTTGTTCCCGGTCACGAGATCGCGGCCGTCGTTGACGAGCAGATATCCCGCGAGCGTGTACTGGAGCTGCTGGAGCGAGGTCCCGTTGCCGCCCATGTCGACGAACGCCCCGAGCGAATGGACGGCGTCGATGTAGTTGAGCAGGCTGTAGACCGACAGCGATCCGGTGCCTCCGGTCAGGCCTTTGTCGTCGACGCCGAGCTCGACGTTGATGCAGTCGGCCTGGCGCATCGACTGTGCGATCCGGGAGTTCGCCGTGGGTCCGCCTCCGGCGTACCACACCTGGTTCTGGGTGATCTCATACCCAGGGGTGGCCGCGCGGAGCTCTTCCATGAACGTCGCGAAGTAGCCGCGCCAGACTTCGTCGCTCATCGGTTTCCCGGTGTTGTGGTCGATCGGCGCCACCCGCTGACCCAGTCCGTTTCCGGTGTTGGCCCACATGTCGACGTCGTCGACGAACACGCCGATGTAGCCCTTTGCGAGCGTCGCCTTGACGGTCGAGACGTAGTGCGAGCGCCAGGCGGGGTTGGAGATGTCGGCGGCGTACTGGGGGCAGCTGCCTCCCGAGCAGCCGTAGGGGATGTAGAGCTTGTTCCCGTTCGCATCCCGGACGATCCAGCCCGGGTGTTCCCTGGCCAGCGCCGAGCCTTTGTAGATCGCATAGGCGTCCTCGTAGGCGCGCGTCCGGCGATACCAGCCGAGGTTCAGGTCGAACCACGGCGAGTAGCCGGTCATGCGGTAGAAGTGCGCGTTGATCCACGTCGCGTTGGCCAGGATGTCTTCGGCGTCGAAGGACGAGTTGGCGTCCTTGACGAGGCGCACCTGGCCGCTGCCGTCGCCCGGCGGCGTCGTTTCTTCGGCGAGCGGCGTCCCGACGCCGCTTTCCGTGCCCCCGATCGCTCCCCCGAGGAGATTCGCGCGCACCCGAACTTCATAGGGCTGGACGCTCAGCCCGGTGATCGTGTAACGACGGGCGCCCGCCGGCAGTTCGACCGGCGCGCTCCACGGCAGGCCGGGTTCGCCGAGCCCCCGCCAGCGGACGCGGAAGCCTTCCAAACCTGTTGTCGTGTTCACCGCCCAGGCGAGCTTCAGTGCGTTCGTGGCCGCGGTGATCTTCAACGCGCTCGGCGCCGCGATCACGGCGGGCGTGTAACTCGCGTACAGCGATGTCTGTTCGCTGTCGCTGCTCATCACACCGAACGGATCGCTCGGGCCGGAGATGTAGGAGTTCGAGTTCCATCCGCGGGCGCCGGGCACGGTGTCGTAGCGGTAGGCGGCGACCCCGCCGGTCCCACCCCCGATCTCGCCGATCCAGTATTCGCCGGCCGCCAGCTGCACAGGCTGCGTAAACGTGAGGTGGTACCAGCCGGCCGTGCTCGTGCTCGTGAACCTCAGCTCACTCGAGGTGCCGAGCAGGGCGCCGGGCGCTGCGCCGGAGTCGGCGTAGAGCACGCCCTCGATCGCCTGTTCGCCGGCGGTGCCCGTCGGTGCCAGGTAGATGCTCAATGCGCTCACAGCCCCCGCGACCGGCAGCGTGTAGCGGTCAACCCGCTTGCGCCCGGCCGCGAGACGAGCCACCGACGCGCCGACGGTCGTCGTGCCGAAGCTCGCAGACGTGCTCGCGCGGGCCGACCCCGTCCGGCCGGCCGGAGGCGCGCCGAGGGATGACGCCACCAGCGCCACCGCGACCATCAAGAGGCCAGACCTACTCCGCGCCCGGCTCGCCACGCTGCTGCGCGAGACCATGCTGAACCTCCCATTCCCCGGCAACTCTACGACGGCCGGCGATGTTGCCGTGAGTCAGGCCCGGCCGTCCCGCACAGCCTACCCGTCGGCGTCAGAGCTCAAACCAGACGCGGGTGCCCTGGACGTCGTCGGCGCCCCAGCTCAGCGTCTCACGGTCCAGTAGGTAGAGGCCGTAGCCGCCGGTCGCCGGGTCCGGCTCACGCGAGTGCGGGGCCGGGCCGGTGCCCGTGTCGGTGACAGTCACCGTGATGCGGCCCCCGGACATACTGGCCGCGAGGACGATGACGGGGCTCCGCGGTGCGTGCGGATGGATCACGGCATTGGTCACCAGCTCGCTCACCAGCAGCCGGAGCATCTGGCAGCGCTGGACGTCGAGGTCGAACGTCTCGCACCATCCGGACACGAGCGCCCGAGCGCGCGCCGGCGCGTCACTGCTCGTTGCCAGCTGGGCGTGGAGGCTCGGTTCGACCTCCGCCAGCCAAACCGCATCGGGCGGCGTCTCCTCGCTGGTCGTGTTCGGTTGGAAGCTCATGAGCTCGAGCCCGCTTGGGCCGTCTAGCTAACGCAGCTACCCGCTTTGGAAGCTCCCTGAACGCTCGGCCTCATGCGACCGCGGCTCCGGCGTCGCACGCCTGTGCCCACACGTGGCGATCGAACGCGGGCATCGCATCCGTCAGGCGCCCGAGGCGGTGGGCGAGGGCGAACTCGGCCGAGGACATTCCGTAGTGGCGCTCGAGCTCACGTAGGAGCTCGCGGAGGAAGGCCGGTGCGTAGGTGCCGTTGGACATGCCCCTGTTTCGGAGTCGGCTATCAACATTCCCCAGCGGCCAGCGCCACAGTGGACGGATGTCGGAGCTCGACAGGCCCTCGGCGAAGCCTGGGAGGTCCTCCCATCGGCGTCGTCGCGACACTGCGACCCCGTCAGCGGCGCCAGCCGACGTTGATCGCGAGTTCCTCGAGTTCGCGCGCCACGATCTTCCAAAACAGGCCCACCGCACAAGGCTAGCTCGACCGACCGGGAGCAGACGATCGGATACGCTCAGCGCCAAGTTGGGGGCCTCCACGGACAGCCGATGACGGCCGACATCATCGCCCGCGCAATCCTCGTGGCGGGCGCGTTTCTGCTGGTGCTCGGCCCGGGCCTCCAGGCGCGTCTGGAGATACGCGAGTACCACGACCTGCTCGCCGCCCTCACCGAGAGGGATCTGCCGGCGGCGACGCGTGACTACCTCGGCCTTCTCGCCATCGGCCCGTCGATGGTCCTGCGCTCGCCGCTGGGTGCCCTCGAGTTCATCCTCACCGGCCCGTCGGACTGGTATCCGCGCTACCGCATCGCACGGCGGGCGTTCAGGCAGACCGAGGACGCGACCGACGAGCGCGTCATCGAGATCAGAACGCACCTCACGAAGGCGCGCAACTGGGCGATCGTCGTGGCCGGCTCGGTCCTGATCTTCAGCGGCGCGACGATCGAGCTGATCCGGACGGTCTCGACCGGGCACGTCGGCTGACGAGCCTTCCGGCGCGCCTCCCGGAGCGGCGATAATCAGCCGATGGAGGCGCTGGTGAGCTGCAGCGAGTGTGACGCGGAGAACCCGGCGCAGGCGCGATTCTGCATGGGCTGCGGCGCCGCGCTCGAGGCGCGGTGCCCATCCTGCGGAGCCGTCGCGCCCGAGCGCGCACGCTTCTGCACCGTCTGCGGCGCCGGCCTGGAAGTCCCGCCGGTCGCGAGCGAGCAGCCTGCCGCCAACGAGGCGCCTGCGCCGACGGAGCGCTCGTCAGCCGTCGAGACGCTCGACGAGCGGCGCACCGTGACCGTGCTGTTCGCCGACCTGTCCGGATACACCGCGGTCGCCGAGCAGCTCGACCCCGAGTACGTCAAGCGCCTGCTCGACGGCATCCTCAACCGCCTCGGCGAGGAGGTCGTCCGCCACGGCGGGCACGTCGACAAGTTCATCGGCGACAACGTCATGGCGATCTTCGGCGCTCCCATCGCACACGGCGACGACCCCGAGCGCGCGGTCCGTGCCGGGCTCGCGATGCAGGCGGCGATGGAGGAGATCAACGGCGCTCGCGCGCAGCATGCGCCGGCGTTCGAGCTGTGCGTCGGCATCAACACGGGCGAGGTCCTCGCCGGCAAGGTGGGCGAGGGCTACACGGTCATCGGCGACAGCGTCAACGTCGCCGCGCGCCTTCAGGCGGTGGCCCGCGCCGGGAGCGTGACGGTCGGCCCGGGAACGCACCGGGCCACGCGCAGCGCGATCGAGTACCGCCAGCTGCCGGAGCCGCTGGAGCTCAAGGGCAAGGCGGAGCCGATCGACGCGTGGGAGGCCGTCGGCGCGAAGGAGCGATCCCCGATGGACGCGCCGGCGCGGCCGGCTCGCGCGCCCCTCGTCGGCCGGCGCGCGGAGCTCTCCCAGCTCGAGGACATGCTCGGACGCGTCGAACGACGACGGGCGCCGCACCTGGCGACGGTCCTCGGGGAAGCGGGTGTCGGCAAGTCGCGGCTGAGCGAGGACTTCGAGAACGAGATTGCTCGCCGTCCGTCGCAACCCTCCGTGCGGCGGGGGCGCTGCCTGCCGTATGGGTCGAGCGTCGTCTACTGGCCGCTCGGCGAGGTGATCCGGGCCGAGTGCGGGATCGTCGACAGCGATCCGCCGGGCCAGGCCTGGGAGAAGCTCTCCACCCGGCTCGGCGACCTGCTCCGCGACTCCGAGCCGGAGGACGCTCGCACGTCCGCGGCGAAGGTGGCCGTCCTCGGACGGCTGCTCGGGGTGGAGATCCCCAGCGACGACGCGCCGGTCGAGGAGATGGACGATCAGCGCACGCGCGAGACGTTCTTCGCAGCCGTGCGTTCGTGTGTCGAGGGGTTGGCGCGCACGGCTCCGCTCGTCCTCGTGTGGGAGGACATCCACTGGGCGGACGAGGGCATGCTCGAGCTGATCGAATATCTCGCCCAGTGGGTGCGGGCCCCGCTCCTCCAGGTGTGCCTCGCGCGCGACGAGCTGCTGGAGCGCCGAGCGGGATGGGGCGGCGTCCGGCGCGACGCCACGACCCTGTTCCTCGATCCGCTCGGTCCGGACGAGACGCGCGACCTCGTCGCAGCGCTCCTGACGATCACCGGCGGCGATGAGGATGCCCTCGGCGCGATCGCGTCGCGCGCCGACGGCAACCCGCTCTTCGCCGAAGAGATGGTGCACCGCCTCGCCGACGAGGACGGTGCGTCTGCCGCCGAGCTGCCGGCCACCGTCCAGGGACTGCTCGCGGCGCGCCTGGATGCGCTCGAGCCGTTTCAGAGGCGACTGCTCGCCCATGCCTCGGTGATCGGTCGCACATTCTGGGAAGCCGCGCTGTTGCCGATCGCAGAGGTCGAGGGCGGTGACCTGTCGGAGGCGATTCGCGCGCTGCGCGAGCGCGACCTGGTGATCGTCGGCGACACCGGCACCGCCGCGGGGGAACCGGAGCTGGCCTTCAAGCACGCCCTCATCCGGGACGTCGCATACGAGATGCTGCCGAAGGCCGTACGGGCGCACAAGCACTTCGAGGTCGGCGAGTTCATCGAGACGCGCGCCGGCGAGCGCGTCGATGAGGTGGTGGCGCTGCTGGCCGAGCACTACGGGCGCGCGGCCCAGCTCGGCTCCGAGCTGCGCCTCGCGGCCGAGGAGATGGAGCGCTACCGACGCAAGGCCGTCCACTTCCTGGAGGCGGCCGGCGACGCGGCGCGTGCCTTCTACTCCAACGCCGAAGCTTTCGCCAACTACCAGGCCGCGGCCGAGCACACCGGCGAGGACGGCGCGGCGCGGGCGCGCATCATCGAGAAGCAGGGCGATGTCGCCCTGCGGCTCGGCCGGGTCGACGCGGCCATCGAGGTATGGCAGGCCGCCCTCGCCTTTCACGCCGACCAGGACGATCCCGAAACGGTCGCCGAGCTCCATCGCAAGACCGGCGCCGCGCTGGCCCACAAGGGCGAGCGACGACAGGCGATCGAGCACCATCAGCTCGGCATCAACCTGATCAAGGACCGCGAGCCGTCGCTGGCACTCGTCCGCCTTTACGAGGAGGCGGCCTGGCTGTACATGCTGACGGGCGACAACATGCTCGCCATCTACGCGTCGGAGAAGGCGTTGCGCCTCGCCGAGTTGCTCGAAGAGGTCAGGGCGGCGAGCCGCGCGCACGGAATCTTCGGACGCGTGTTCGGGCGCATCGGCGACATGGCCAAAGCGCGCGAGAACCTCGAGCGGGCGGTCGAGTTGGCGCGCGACTCCGACGCGCACGAGACGGTGCTCGCGCTGCTGGCCCTCGGACAGCACTTCGAGAGCTCCGAGGGCGACGACGGTCGGGCAGCCGCGGCATACGACGAGGCGCTCGCGCTGGCCCAGCGCGTCGGCGACGTTCCCGCCGAGATCGAGCTCCACGCGGCGGTCGCCCAGCTCGCCCTGCATTCAGCGGACTGGCCCCAGGTCGCGCGCTCGAGCGATGCCAGCGCCGAGCTCTCTGAACGCGAGGGCCTGACCGGAAAGCTGTGCCTCCCCTACGCCCTGCGCGGACGCCTGTACTGGCGCGAGGGGAACTGGCAGGAGGCACAGAGATGCTTCAGGCGCGCCGCCGAGCTGGCCGAGCGGGTCGGCTGGTCGGAGGTGTCATTCGACGCCGCCTACGGCCTCTCGATCACGCTTCGCGACAAGGGCGACCTCGCCGGCAGCGAGGCAGCCCTAGCCGAGGCCCTCCACATATGCGAGCGCGCGGGCCTGGCGATCCAGGCGATCCAGGCCAACTCGGCCGGCACATTGCTCCACACCCTCGCCGGGCGCCCGGCCGACGCCTCGCGCTGTGCGCAGGCGGCGCTCGATCTCTCCAGCGGCGCCCGCTACCCGGTCGGCGACGCGGCCGCCACCGAGGCCCGCGGCGTGGCCGGCGAACTGCCGGCCGGGGCGGAAGATCTGCGCGCGGCGCGCGAGGCGTGGGCGCGCCTGGGCCGTCCTCTCGACGCGGCCCGCTGCGAGATGCTGCTCGGGCGCCGACTGCTGGCCCACGACCGCAGCGAGGCCGTCGTCGCGCTCGAGCGCGCCGCGTCCGAGTTCGATGCCCTCGGCGTCGACCACCTCGCGGCGGTCGCGCGCGAGCTGACCCATGCCCCGGTCTAGCCAGCCGGCGGCCGCGAGTTGCTAGTCAGCAAGCCCGACGGCTTTGAGCGCGTCCTCCTCGCTCCTGTAGCCGACGGCTCTCATGGCTCTGCCGTCGCTGAACCACGTCACGCCCACCCAGTCGAGGTCGACCGGCTCGGTCGAGCGCAGCGCACGACCGACGACCGAGAAGCGGGCGACGACGAAGCCGTCACTGGCGGCGATGATGCTCTGGGCCGAGAACGCTGCCCTCCCGGCGAAACCTTCGAAGAGATCGCTCTGCCATTCGCGTAGGCCGACGGCGCCGTGGTACTCGCGGTCGGTCGCCGGCGTGAGACGGCTCTCGATGCGAAACCCGGGCGCGAGCAGGTCCTCCGGCACGACGCGGGCGTTGACCGCCTCGACGATGCCTTCGTGCACTTCGATGTTGCGCTGGGAGGACGGTTTCCCGGCCCGCATGGCGGCCGCCCGCCCTTCGGCGATGTTCGGGTAGACCGTGATCAGGGCGATCGTGCGGTCGGCCCACACGAACACGGGCGCGGAGCGCACGCGCAGCAGGCCGCGGCTTCCCGCCTGCTGGGCGCGCTGGTCGACCACGGCGAGGACCACCCCGCGGCCTAGATCGTGCATCTCCTCGACGTGTACCTCGTACCTCTGCAGGCTGTCGAACCAGTCCGATAGGAACTGCCTGATCGCCTTCGGCCCGGTGTGGGTGCCGAGGCCCCAGCGCGACACGTCCCAGACCGATGTGGGCCCGAACATTGCGGTCACGGCGTCGAAGTCGCGCGCGTTCAGGGATACATACACGCGTCGGGTGAGCTCGAGCAGATCGAGGTTGGACGGCTCCTCGGACATCGCTTGCCCAAGTATGCTCCAGAAGGCTTCGCCCGCGGGTCGCGCACGTGGCTGTTGCATCTCACGCTCTCGGTCGCGCCGGCGCCAGCGTCATCGCCGCCGCGCCACGCGCCTGTCCCACTGCGATGTCCTTCCCCCTTCTATCCCTCCTGGCTACCCGTGGGCACGCGGGGCTAATCAGGATCACCTCGCCACCTGCGGCGTGCGCTAGGATCGCGCGGCGAGCTCGGTGGCTCCGTGCGGGCCCGCCGCGGGGCGCACGGCGGCGTCACCGAAACGCCGGCACACCGCAGCGCCCGGCCCTCGGGCCGGCGAGATCAGCACGATGACCGATCAGCGCCCCGTCAAAGGCCTCGCCGTCCAAGAGCTCGCCAGCGATGGGCATCGCACGCTCGTGCTGCGCGGCGATCTGGACATCGCATCCGTGCCCGTCTTCGACGCGGCCTTCGAGCGCACGCGCCTCACGGACCCGACCGCGTTGACCCTCGACCTGAGCGATCTCGCGTTCATCGACTCCAGCGGCCTCGCCGCCATCATCCTCGCCGGCAAGCACTGCGAGCGCGAAGGCTGTCAGCTAGCGCTCGTCCGCGGCCCGACCGGCGTCCAGCGCCTTTTCGAGCTGACCGGGCTGATCGACGTCCTGCCGTTCGTCGACGCGGCCGACGACGTCAAGGGCGCTCGCGGACACGCTGCCTGAGGCTGCTCGGCGCCGCCCCGGGGCTCGGGGGCACCGTCCTCCCGCGAGGGGCTCCTCACAGCGTCGAGAGGGGAACGCCGATGATCTCCAGCCGACGAGTCAGGCCGGCGAGAGCGAAGGCGCGGATCTCCTCCCCGCTGGCACCGATCGCCGACATATCGACCGGAGCGCTCTCGTCGGGGCTCAGCGAGGCCGCCACAGACGGCATCAGCCGTCGCAGCGTCTCGCGCACGACGTCGGCCATGGCGGGGCTCTCGCGGACCGACTCGCGCAGGAACCAGACGCCGTAGCCGATGTGGCGGCTCTCGTCGTCGTGGATGTGCTCATAGCCCTCGACGAAACCCGCCAGCAGGCCCCGGCCGGCGAGGTGCTCGGTCGTGAACTTGAAGGTCGTCAGGCCGAGGGTCGCCTCGAGCACGAGGTGGTAGAGGGTCACGAACGCGACCTTCGCCGCCGGGTCGGCCGGCTCGGCGAGCAGGCGCTCGTGGGCGGCCACGAGCTCGACGTCGAAGATTTGCCGGAACGCGTCGGAGACGCTCGAGCGCGCCCGCCGGACGTGCGCCGCGATCAGATCCGGGGCGGCGATGACCTCATCCTGGAAGCGCGCATAGAACTGCATGTGGCGCGCCTCGTCGACCTGCTGGGTGGCGAGGAACGTTGCCTCCTCCTCGCTCGAGTGCGCTGCCACCAAGCCGGAGAACTTCGTCGTGATGCGCTCCTCGGCGACCATTAGCGACGACAGGATGAAGAGGACGAGGTCGCGCTCGGCCTCGCCGATCTGCTGCCACTCGAGAACGTCGCGCGAGAGGTCGACCGCGAAGGGCGACCACTGCGAGTCCTCCCAGTGGCGGTAGAGCGCCTGCGGACCGTTCAGATGGAGATGCTCGTCGCTCACGTGTGCGCCCCTCCACTCGGCTGGGCGGTGCCCTCGCATCCTCCAGGCCGGCATCGCTGCACGCGGCGACTATACCGTCGCGTGCCACCCGTTCGCCCCACTCCCAGGCGGCGATCGGGCGCTTCCCGGTGGCCGTGCTCGAGCCGCTCCCGTCGTGCTTCGCGTTTTCTTCATCTCGCAGGTTAGAGTCCTCTCATCTAAGCGCCGGGAGCGCTGCCGAGGGGCCCCTGGACGGCGAGGGAGCCGCCCCGCCTTCCGGAGAAACGATCGCTAGCAGCGTATGGAGAGACATGAAGCTGATAGGCGCGGGCATGCCGCGGACCGGCACGCTGACTCAGAAGATGGCTCTCGAGATGCTCGGGCTGGGCCCCTGCTACCACATGGTCGACGTCCTCGCCGACCTCGACCAGGCCCCCCTCTGGGAGACGGCTGCGAAGGGCGATATGGACTGGCCGGCGATCTTCTCCGGCTATGAGTCGACCGTCGACTGGCCGGGCGGCTACTTCTATCGCGAGCTCGCCGACTACTACCCTGACGCAAAGGTCCTGCTCAGCGTCCGCGACCCGGCGAGCTGGGAGAGCAGCGTCCGCCAGACGCTGTGGTCGGTCCGCAACGGCGAGTCGCTGATCCGCCTGCTCTCGAGCGCCCAGGGCCAGGTCAACCCGCAGTGGGCCGGCTTCTTGAAAATGATCGACGCGCTGCTGTGGCAGGGCGAGGGCACGTTCGCCGCGGGCCACGCCGAGCCCCAGCAACTGATCGACGCGATGCTCGCCCACAACGAGACCGTCAAGCGCGACATCCCCGCCGAGCGCCTGCTCGTCTGGAACGTGTCCGAAGGCTGGGAGCCCCTCTGCGAGTTCCTCGAGCTGCCGGTGCCCGACGTGCCGCTCCCGCACATCAACGACCGCACCGAGTTCCTCAACCGGATCATCGACGGCTCGCTGGCGTCGCTGCAGGCGTGGCGCGAGCAGGAAGTCTCCGTCGAACCGGCCTTCGCCGTAGAGGGCTGAAATCAGGGGCGGGGCCCCGCTCGGGCCCGCCCCTGTCCCCTCTCTCTCAGACCTGGATGTAGCGCAGGACGATCCTCCCGATGACGATGACGTCGCCATCGCTGAGGTCGGCCTGCTGCACGCGGCGGCCGTTGACGAACGTGCCGTTGGAGCTGCGATCGTCGAGGATCCTCGCCCCGCTCGGACGCGGCACGAGGATCGCGTGTCGGCGGGAGACGGAGCTGTCGTCGAGGTGAAGATCGGCCGAGGGGCCGCGGCCGATGTGGACCGGCTCGCCCTCGAGCGGGATCAACAGCGTCCGCTCCGGTCCCTGGACCTTGATGTAGTGCCCGGGCCTGACGGGGTCGGCCAGAGAGGCCCGGTTGCGCACGCTCTCGGCGAGGCACGCGGTCGGGTCGAACCGCTCTGTCAAGCCGTCCGCGGAGGCGGGACGCATGAGGGTTTCGCTGCTCATAACGATAAGCAAATCCCATGCTACTCACGCTTCCCTCAATGCACGTGAAGAACTAATGAAGGCTAAAAAGGACGGCGCAGCGCACCTTAATGGCGTACGCAATGGACGGCAGAGCGTACCTTTGAGGCCATGATTCGGCGCTCGGCGCCGCCCGTCCGGCACCTCGACGCGTACCCTGGAGTCGGATGATCTCCGCACCGCTCGCCGCGTTCCAGGACAGCTCCGACGCCCTCCAGCTCGCCCCGCTGGCTCTGCTCGCGATCCTCTACGCCCGCCGCGCCCGCACCCTCGCCGGCACCGGGCACCCGGTCCCCCGATGGCGGCGGGCGTGCTTCTATGGCGGCCTCGTGACGATCGCGGCTGCTCTCGGCGGCCTCGGCAGCCCGAGCGAGGAACTGCTCTACGCGCACATGATCGAGCACCTCCTGCTCGGCGACATCGCGGCGCTGCTGATCGTCCTCGGGCTGACCGGCCCGCTGCTCGCCCCCGTCCTTCGCATAGCTGTCTTCGACCGGCTGCGCGCCCTCTCGCATCCGGCCGTCGCGTTCCCCCTGTGGGCGCTCGACCTCTACATCTGGCACCTCCCGGTCCTCTACCAGGCCGCCCTGCGCCACACCGGCCTGCACGCGCTCGAGCACGCCATGTTCCTCGGCTTCGGCGTCAACATGTGGATGTGCCTCGTCGGGCCGCTGCCGACACCGAGCTGGTTCGCCAACCTCGGCCGGCTCGTCTACATCGTCGCCGTCCGCCTCGCGGGGGCCGTGCTCGGCAACGTCTTCCTCTGGTCGGCCAAACCCTTCTACCCCTTCTACCTACACGGCGACGCGAGCTTCCACATCTCGCCGATCGCCGATCAGAACCTCGCCGGCGCGATCATGATGGTCGAGGAGTCGCTGCTCACGCTCGGCCTCTTCTGCTGGCTGTTCCTGCGGACAGCCCGCGAGGGCGAGGAGCGCCAGGACCTGCTCGACTTCGCCCACTCACGCGGCCTGGAGCTCACCGAGCAGCGCGCCGCCCGGGCGGTCGCCGCCGGCCGCGGCCCCGATCTCAGGAAGCGCCTGGAAGCGAGCGATGGCGCCACCGGGGGCACCTAGGCTCTACAGTTCCGGCATGTGTGTCGGCTGTGCGATGACCGCCGCGTCCGCTGCCACGGGCTTCAGGACGTGGCTGCAGAACCACCACTTCGGTTGGCTCACGCCCCGGCGCATGCGCACGCTGACGATCGGCGCGATGTGCGCCGCCGGACTCGTCTCGACGGTCGGCGTGAGCGGCTCCACCCCGCCCCCCGCCACTGCCCACGCGCCGCAGGCCGCGGCCGCCGCTCATCACCTCCGCTAGGGCGTCGCTGAGCAAGCGGGGCAAGGACGCAGCGAGCGTGGCGTGCTCGGCACGCGAGCGAGCGAGGACACAGCCCCGCGCAGCTCAGCGACGTCCTAGCCGCCGGCGACGGCTGGGAGGATCGTTAGCTCCGAGCCGTCCTTCACCGGGGTCTGCAGACCGTCGAGGAAGCGGATGTCCTCGCCGGCGACATAGACGTTGACGAACCGCCGCAGCGACCCGTCGTCGTCGGAGATGCGCGTCCGCAGCTCCTCGAAGCGGTCGAAGAGCCCGTCGAGGACCTCTTGGACGGTCGCGCCGTCGAGGACGGTCTCGGCCTCGCCACCGGCCGCCGCGCGCAGCTGCGTCGGGATCTTCACGAGCACGCCCATCAGGCAGTCACGGCGCGCCGGGCGCCCGCCTCGAAGGACTCGACGGTCGGCTCGATCGTGTGCGTCTCGAACGTTCCCCGCACGGCGTCGAGCGTCTTCAGGCCCTCGCCGGTGATCACGAGGACGACGCGCTCATCGGGATCGATGTCGCCGCGCGCCGCGAGCTTGGCCAGCACGGCCGTCGTCACGCCGCCGGCGGTCTCGGTGAACACGCCGGTCGTCTCGGCGAGCAGCCTGATCCCCGCCCGGATCTCCTCGTCGCTGACGCTGTCCACGCCACCGCCCGTGCGGCGGGCGAGGTCGAGCGCGTAGGGGCCGTCGGCTGGGTTGCCGATGGCGAGCGACTTGGCGATCGTGCTCGGCTTGACCGGACGGCAGACATCGTGTCCGGCCGCGAACGCGCTGGCGACCGGCGAGCAGCCCTCGGCCTGGGCGCCGTTCATGCGCGGCAGCGGGCGGGAGGGGTCGCCGAGGAGCCCGAGCTCGGTCCACTCCTCGAAGCCGCGGGCGATTTTGGTGAACAGCGAGCCCGAAGCGACGGGCACGACGCAGCGGTCGGGCAGCTCCCAGCCGAGCTGCTCGGCGATCTCGAACGCGAGCGTCTTGGAGCCCTCAGCGTAGTAAGGGCGCAGGTTGATGTTCACGAACGCCCAGTCGCGCTCGGCGCACAGCTCGGTGCAGAGGCGGTTGACGTCGTCGTAGTTGCCCTCCACGCCGACGAGGTTGGTGCCGTAGACGCCGGTCGCGAGGATCTTCTGCTCCTCCAGGTCGGCCGGGATGAAGACGTAGGAGTCCATGCCGAGGGCCGCGCCGTGGGCGGCGACGGAGTTGGCGAGGTTGCCGGTCGAGGCGCAGGCGATCGTCTCGAAGCCGAGCTCGCGGGCGCGCGTGACGGCGACGGACACGACGCGGTCCTTGAAGGAGTGCGTCGGGTTGGCGGCGTCGTTCTTGACCCACACCTCGCGCAGGCCGAGGCGCTCGGCGAGGCGGTCGGCGCGGATCAGCGGCGTGCAGCCGGCCGGCAGGCCGACACGCGAGGCGAGTCGCCCGGACGGCCCGGGAGGTCCCCCCGCGAGGGGCAGGAAGTCGGCGTAGCGCCAGATGTTCTGCGGCCCGCCCTGGATGCGGCGGCGCAGCTCGCCGATGTCGCGGCTGGAAGCGCTGTGGTCGTAGGCGACCTCGAGCGGCCCGAAGCACTGCTCACACACGTAGAGCGCCTCGAGCGGATACTCCGCCTTGCACTCCTTGCACTGAAGATGACTGACAGCCATTGGGGCTCCTTCGCTATAGCCTTCGCCTTGTCACGTGTGGCGAAGAGCGCGAAGCCCGCCACACATCACCTGGAATTGGCACCTTCCCGCCTGTGACTTGGCGGTGGTTGCCGGGGTTTCGCAGGGCCAGGCCCTCCACCCCTCTCGATGTGTACGTCGATGTAGGGCGGAAGTCTAGCAACCGTTTCGGCGAACGCAAGCCCGCGGCCGAGGCCCCGACGGATCCGGGTAACGCCGCCTCGAGCCCGGTGTAGCCCTAGCGATGAGCACCCCGACCCAAGAGCAGGAGGATCGCGAGGAGCGCCGGGCCGAGGGCGACGCGCCGTTCCGCTTCGCCTCGCCGGCCAAGCGACGCCGCATGCTGATCATCGTCAACCCGTACGCCACGACGGTGTCCGATCGCCTGCGCCACCTCGTCGTCTACGCCCTCCAGGGCCGCTTCGAGGTCGACGCCGTCGATACCGAGGCTCGCGGCCACGCGACCGAGCTCTGCCGCGAGGCCGCCCACGAGGGCTACGACGTCGTCGTCGCCTTCGGCGGCGACGGAACGGTCAACGAAGCCGCCAACGGCCTGCTCGGCTCCCCCACCCCTCTGTGCTGCCTGCCCGGCGGCTCGGCCAACGTCTTCGGCAAGCTGCTGGGGATACCCGGCGACGTCGTCGACGCGACCGAGCACCTGCTCGCGATGGCCGACGACTGGCAGCCGCGCAAGGTCGACCTCGGCGTCGTCAACGGCCGCTGCTTCACCTTCGCATCCGGCCTCGGCCTCGACGCCAGCGTCGTCGAGCGCGTTGACGCCAACCCGCGCATGAAGGCCCGCCTCGGCGCCTACTTCTACACCTGGGTCGCGGTCTCGACGTTCATGCGCCGCTACCTGCGCAGCCCGCCGCGCCTGGAGGTCCACGCCGGCGGCGAGACGCTCGACGGCGTCACGGCCATCGTCCAGAACGGCTCGACCTTCACCTACTTCCAGAACCGCCCGATCGTGGTCGCCGACGGCGCCGCCCTGGACTCGGGCGCGCTGGCGGGCGGGGTGCTGCACGCCGCGACCCTGCTGTCGATGCCCTCGATCGCCTGGCGCGCCTTCTCGCCGCGCGCCCGTGTCGCCGACCACCGCCGCGTCAGCAGCCTGGCGGAGTTCCACGAGATGACGGTCACGAGCGCCGATGGGCGCCCGCTGCCGCTGCAGGTCGACGGCGACTATCTCGGCGAGGTCGCCGAGGCGCGCTACTCGATCATGCCCGGCGCGCTCAACGTCGTCTCCTGACGCGCCCCGCGGCGCCGTGCTCAGGACGCGGTCGTCGGGCTAGGAGGCGGCGCCGGGCGTCACCCGGTAGGCGTCGAAGACCGACTCGATGTTGCGCAGACGCGTGATCGCGCCCTTCAGCGTGTGCGTGTCGGCGACCTCGACGACGAAGCGGTTCTTGACCATCGGCGGCAACGACAGGCAGCGGGCTTCCATGATGTTGGCGCCCGACTCCGAGAACGCCCGCGAGATGTCCTCGAGCAGGCGGTGGCGATCCCAGGCATCGATCTGGATCTCGACGACGAAGCCCGTCGACTGATCGCCCTCCCAGGCGACGTTGGCGAAGCGCTCGGGGCTCTTGCGCAGCAGCGTCGCGTTGGGGCAGTCCTCGCGGTGGATCGTGATGCCGCGACCGAGCGAGATGTAGCCGAGGATCGCGTCGCCGGGCACCGGCCGACAACACTTGGCCAGGCGGAGCATGACGTCGGGCACGCCCTCGACGCGGATCCCGTACTGGCCCGATGACTTGGTCGGCTGTCTGCGCGCCCGTCCGACCCGCAGCAGGTCGGATGCCGTGTCCTCGCCGTCGGCCGACTCGCCCTGCTTGAGGCGCTGCATGACCTTGTTGACGACGAGCTTGGGCGAGACCTTGGCGGCGCCGAGGGCGATGTAGAAGTCGTCCGCCTTGCGGTAGCCGACCTCGCGGATGACGTCGGCCAGCAGCGCCGAGCCGGTGATCTTCTGCGCCGGCAGACCCTGTTTGCGCAGGTGCTCCTGCAGCAGCTCGCGGCCGGTGTGCTCGGTGTCCTGACGGGACTCGGCCTTGAACCACGCCTTGATCTTGTTGCGTGCGCGCGTCGTCTTGACCGTCGCCAGCCAGTCCCGCGACGGTCCGCGCTCGCGCTTGGCCGTCAGGATCTCGACGATGTCGCCGGAGCGCAGCTCGTAGTGGAGCGGCACGATTTTGCCGTTCACGCGCGCGCCGACGCAACGGTGGCCGATCTCGGTGTGGACCTCGTAGGCGAAGTCCAGCGGCGTCGCGCCGGCCGCCAGCGACTTGACTTCGCCCTTGGGCGTGAAGACGTAGACCTCGTCCTCGAAGAGGTCCGTCCGCAGCGTCTCCATGAACTCGCTCGGGTCCGACAGGTCCTTCTGCCAGTCGAGCATCGAGCGCAGCCACTTGAGCTTGGCGTCCTCGCCGGCCGCCGGCCACGCCGTCCCGTCCCCGTCCGATCCGGGCTCGTGGGCCTTGTAGACCCAGTGGGCGGCGACGCCGAACTCGGCCATCTCGTGCATCTCGTGCGTGCGGATCTGGATCTCCAGCGGCCTGCCCTCGGGCCCGATGACCGTCGTGTGCAGCGACTGGTACATGTTGAACTTGGGCATCGCGATGAAGTCCTTGAAGCGGCCCGGCAGCGGCTTCCACAGCGAGTGGATGACGCCGACCGTGCCGTAGCAGTCCTTGACCGAGTCGACGATCACGCGCATCGCCGTCAGGTCGTAGATCTCGTTGAACTCGCGACCCTTCTTGGTCATCTTCGAGTAGATCGAGTAGAAGTGCTTGGCCCGGCCGGCTATCTCCGCCTCGATGGCGACATCGGCCAACTCGCCGCGCAGGTACTCGCCGGCCTCGCTGACGTAGCTTTCGCGCTCCTCGCGCTGTTGGGCGACGAGGCCCTTGATCTCCTGGTACTTGCGCGGGTGCAGGGTCGCGAAGGCGAGGTCCTCGAGCTCCCACTTGATCGCGTGGATGCCCAGGCGGTGGGCGAGCGGCGCGTAGATCTCGATCGTCTCGCGGGCCTTCTCGATCTGCTTCTGCTTGGGCATGGCGTCGATCGTGCGCATGTTGTGCAGGCGATCGGCGAGCTTGATCAGGATGACCCGAACGTCGGTGGCCATCGCGACCATCATCTTGCGGTAGTTGTTCGCCTGCGCCTCGTCGCGCGACTGGAAGGTGATCCCGGTCAGCTTGGTGACGCCGTCGACGATGCTCGAGATCTCCTCGCCGAAGCGTGCGCGGACCTCCTCGATCGAGGCCGAGGTGTCCTCGACGGTGTCGTGCAGCAGCGCCGCGCAGAGCGTCTCGGTGTCGAGGCGCATGCCCGCGCAGATCCGCGCGACGCCGACGGGGTGCACGATGAAGTCCTCGCCCGACTTGCGCCGTTGGGCGGCGTGGTGCTCGCAGGCGAAGACGAAGGCGTCCTGCACGCGGGCGCGGTCGATCTCGACCGAGGAGTCGGCCGCGTGCTCGGACACGATCGCGAACAGGTCGCTGAGCAGCCTGCGCTCGGATGAGTTCAGTGACGTCGCGGCCTGCGCGTCGCGCAGGGCTCGATCGGCCCCGGCGCGGTCTTCGCTCGGCGCCCGGTCGAGGCGCTCGCGCGCCAGCGCCTCGCCGGGGGCGGGCTCGGCCACCTGGGTGCTGTCGGGTTCCTCAGCGATCGCCATGGACAAAGGTTAGGCGACCGTCCGCCCGGATCAAAGGGGAGCTCACGGCAGGGCGAACAGCACGAGCTCCTGCGCCTGCGCATCGGCGGGCGCGGGCGCCGTCGGGACCGCCTCGGCCGCCGTCGGTGCCGTCTGCGCCGGCGGCACTGGGTCGGGCGCCTCGAGCGCCCTGGCGCGGCGGAGGATCAAACGTGGCTCGCTCACGCCGTTCCACTCGTTGACCTCGAGCGAGAACGTCGCCTGCGCGGCCTCGCCGTCGGGAACCGGCAGGCGTCCGCCGTTGCCGAATGCCACGGCGCGGGCGCGGGCGCCGCCGGACTCGACCGTGAAGCGGACGTGCTTGCCTTCCCCCATCGGTCGGGCGTCGGCGAAGCGGGCGTCGGCCACCATCAGCGCCACGCCCGGGTTGCCGCGGCCGAACGGCGCGAGGCTCTCGAGCTCCTCGGCGAGGCTCATGCCGAGCTCCCCGCACGCGACGACGGCATCGACGCGCTCGACGTCGAGCATCTCGACGCCGGACAGCGCCTGCTCGGCGTGGGCGTCGAAGGCGGCCGCGAACTCCTGCACCCGGCCGCGCTCGATCTCCAGGCCGGCGGCGGCGCGGTGCCCGCCGTGGCCGATCAGGTGCTCAGAGCATGCCGTCAGGCCGGCGAGCAGGTCGAAGGCGTCGATGCTGCGCCCGGACCCCCGGCCGGTATCGCCGTCGAGCGCGATCATCACTACGGGCCGCCCGCTGCGCTCGACCAGGCGCGAGGCGACGATGCCGATGACCCCCGCGTGCCAGCCCTCGCCGGCGAGCACGTAGGCCGCGCGCTCGCCGATCGCGTCCATCTGCGCTTCGGCCTGGAAGCGGATGCGCATCTCGACCTCCCGACGCTCGCGGTTGGCGGAGTCGAGCTCGGTCGCGATCTGGCGCGCCCGCGCCTCGTCGCTCGTCAGGATCAGCTCGAGCCCGGCGTCGGCGCGGTACAGCCGCCCGGCGGCGTTCAGCCGCGGCGCGAGCGCGAAGCCGACGGAGCGCTCGTTGACCCTCGCCGCGTCGACGCCGGCCACGGCCATCAGCGCGCGCAGCCCCGGCTTGGCGGTCACCGCCAGCGCGCGCAGACCGCGACGGACCAGCGTGCGGTTCTCGCCGCGCAGCGGCACGAGGTCGGCGATCGTCGCGAGCGCCACCAGGTCGAGGTCGCGCTCGAGCTCGCGAGGGTCGCGCCCGGCGGCCGCGAACACGGCCTGGGCGAGCTTGTACGCCACGCCCGTCGCGCAGAGCTCGGCGCAGGGGTAGCCACGCAGCGCGGGATGGACGATCGGGGCGTCCGGCAGCCGGCCGTCGGCGCGCGGCGAGTGATGGTCGGTCACGACGACCGCCAGGCCCAGCTCGCGGGCGAGGGCCACCTCCTCGACGGCCGTGATCGCGCAGTCCGCCGTCACCAGCAGCCGCGTGCCGCGCGCCGCCAGGCGCTGGACGGTGGCGGCCGCGAGGCCGTAGCCGTCGCCGGCGCGGTCGGGCAGATATGAGTCGACGTCGGCGCCGAGCTCGCGCAGGGCACCGACGAAGATCGCCGTCGAGCAGATGCCGTCGACGTCGTAGTCGCCGTGGATCGTGATCCGCTCGCCCCGCCCGAGATGGGCGAGGATCTCGGCGACGGCCTCGTCGATCCCCTCGAAGCCGGTCGGCGGGTGCTCCTCGCGAGCTGCCAGGAACTCGCGCGCGGTCGTCGGATCGCCGTGGCCGCGGCGCACGAGGATCTGGGCCATTGCCGGGCTGATGCCCAGCTCGCGGCACAGAGCCCGCACCTCGGCGTCGGGGCACGGGGCGATCTCGAAGCGGCAGTCGGGCACCGGCCGAGGTTACGGTGCGGGTGAGACAGAACGACGGCGTCGCCGATCGCCGGCGGCGCGCTCGATCGGCCGGGGCGGCCGGCGCGGCGCGCCCGGCGCGCGCGGGGCGGTGTCAGTCGCCGTGGCGCGGCTGGGTGCCGGCGCGTTCGCGGCGCATGCCCTCGAGATAGACGATCGCCAGGCCGATGAGGGCGCCGGGGACGGCGTAGAGGATCACCGCGACGTCGGTCGCCTTTTCGCCCGGGACCTGCAGGGCCGAGACCTTGATCCCGTAGATGATCAGGCCGACGGCGACGGCGCCGATCAGCGAGCCGACGAAGGCACCGACGATGCCGCCCCAGAAGCGGTCGGGCAGGAAGATCGTGAAGTGCCAGATGGCGAGACCCATGATGACCCAGCCGAGCAGACCCATCAGCGCGCCCCTTCCGTGTCGGCTCGTGGGCTGCTCATCGGGACCTGCCGTGTCGTTTGTTGCGCGGGCGCCGGCTCTTCTGGCGCTGCGTGGGGTCTTCCTTGAGGACGAGGTCCTCGGGCGTCAGGTCGGCGGCCGGGTCGCGCTCGGGCGCGGCCGGAGGCGCCTCTGTCTCCTCGCGCTGGGCGACGGCCGCGCGGCGTCCGCTCGAGGCCCCGGGCTGGGCCTCGACGTCGAGATCGGAGACCAGTTCCTTGAACTCGTCGCGCGAGATCGGCGCGCCGGGCTCCTCGGGCGCGATCAGGCTGCCGCGGCGGGTGCGGCGGCGCTTCTGGATCGGTTCGACGTCCTCGGGCTTGCCGCCGGCCGTCGTCGCATAGGCCGGCACCGCGCCGGCTTCGCGGACGATGCGCGTGCGCCGGAGGCGGTAGGAGCCCTCGCGCTCCTTCCAGTGGGTCAGGACCGGCGAGGCGATGAAGATCGACGAGTACGCGCCGGAGGCGATGCCGATCATCAGCGCGAAGGCGAAGTCCTTGAGCGTTTCGCCGCCGAACAGGAGCAGGGCGGTCACGGGCAGCAGCGTGCAGAAGCTCGTCGCCAGTGATCTCGTCAGCACCTCGGACATCGACCGGTTGACGATCTGCGAGAAGGCGGCACGGGGCATCCGCGGCACGTTCTCGCGGACACGGTCGAACACGATGATCGTGTCGTAGAGCGAATACCCGAGGATCGTCAGCAGGGCGGCGACCGTCGCGGTCGTCACTTCCCGGCCCGTCAGCGAGTAGACGCCGGCCGTGATGAGCAGGTCGTGCATCAGCGCGATCAGCACCGGCACGGCGTACTTCCACTCGAAGCGCAGGGCTATGTAGGCCGAGATCACCAGCAGCGAGGCGATGATCGCGATGATCGCGCTGTTGGCCACGGTTTTTCCGAACGTCGGGCCGATCGATGTCGAGGAGAAGTTCTTCGTGCCGAACTTCGTTTCGAGCTCGGCCTTGACCTTTTTGACGGTCGCCGGGCGCAGCGTCTTGGTCGAGATCTGGTAGCCGGTGCCGCCGATGCTCTTGTTGACGACCTTTTGGACCTGCGCGTTGCCGTAGCCGGCAGCCGCCATCGCCGAGGCGACCTGGCTCTCGCTGACGGGTTTGACGAAGGCCGTCTGGATGCGGGTGCCGGACCTGAAGTCGATGCCGAAGTTCAGGCCGCTGCCGCCGATCGCCAGGGCGCCGACGAGCAGGATCGTGCCCGACAGCGAGAAGAACCACTTCGACGCGCCCATGAAGTCGAACGTCCAGCCGCGCCCACGCCGCTCCGCGCCGAGCGCCGCCGGGTGGGAGACGAGCCGCGAGCGGCCCATCGCCCCGAGCGCCGCCTGGGTGGCAAGGACGGCGGTGAAGAGGGAGACGAGCGTGCCGATGCCGAGCGTGAAGGCGAAGCCCTTGACTTCGGCAGTCGCCAGGGCGAAGAGGATGAACGCCGTCATGAACGTCACGACGTTGGCGTCGACGATCGCCGCGAAGCCTCGCTTGTAGCCCGTCGCGATGCCCGAGACGACGGACCTCCCCCCTCGGATCTCCTCCTTGACGCGCTCGAAGATGACGATGTTGGCGTCGGCGGCGACGCCGATCGTGAGGATCAGGCCGGCGATGCCCGGGAGCGTGAGCGTGATCGGGATCAGCTTGATGAGGGCGAAGAAGTAGAGCCCGTAAATGACCAGGCCGCCGACGGCGATGGCGCCGAGGACGCGGTAGAAGAGCAGCAGGAACAGGCAGACGACGGCGAAGCCCGCTAGGCCCGCGATGAGGCCCTGGTTGAGCGCCGTTTTGCCGAGCGTCGCCGAAACCTGCGAGTTGGAGATCAGTTCGAGGCGGATCGGCAGCGCGCCCGACTGGAGCTCGCCCGCGAGTTCCTGGGCCGATGAGATCGTGAAGCCGCCGGAGATCTGCGAGCCGTTGGCGGCGTCGATGCCTTCCGGGTACTTCGTGTAATCGATCGAGGGCGCCGTGATTAGCTGGCCGTCGAGGACGACCGCGAAGTGCTGCTGGGCGGCTTCCTTGCCGACGCCGGGCAGCTGCGCTTCCTGCCCGCGGATGGCGATTTTTTTGGTCACGTCCTGGAAGACGCCCTGTCCGTGCGAGGTGAATCCGAACGTCACGTCCGGCGCGCCGGTGCCGCCACCGCCTTCGTCGAAGCTCTGCTGCGGGTTCTTTATGTCCGAGCCCGTCAGGACGGGGTTGTCGTTGAGCACGAAGTAGCTGTTCGGCGTTTTGTTCGTCACCTTGCCGGTCGTCGCGTTTTCGACCGGCCCCGCCTGTGCCAGGATTGTGCCGGGGTTGACACGGACGGCCTTCGGCGTGGCGCCGAGCGGCACCTTGTAGTCGGAGAACAGGTTCTTGTCCGATTCCTCGGGGCCGCGCAAGACCTTTTCGTGCTTGCTGTCGAGCAGGTACCAGGTGCCGTAGATGCAGCCGCCGGTCTGCTGGGCCGTGCAGCCGTTCTCGTAGGTCGTCTCGTTGGAGCGGATGATCGGCGGGCGTTTGGCGGCGCGCAGAACCGCCTGGTACTCGGGCACGCCGAACTGCGACGCGCCGGCGTTTGCGCCGCCGGTGACGGCTTGTTCGCTCGGCGCCGGGTTGCCGTCGGGGCCGATGACGTTCGGCTCCCAGTCGTAGAAGTAGAGCTGGGCAGTCTTGCCCACCTCCTGTTCGGCGCGCGCCGCGTTGCTGACGTCCGGCAGCGCCACGTCGATTTCGTCGGCGCCCGAGCGCTGAATTTCCGGCTGGGCGACGCCCAGCTGGTCGACGCGCTTGCGCATGATGTCGATGGCGCGTTCGAGCGATTCGCCGTCGACTTTCGACTGCGCCGTCGGCTTGCCCTGGTAGATCAGCTCGACGCCGCCCTTGAGGTCGAGGCCGAGGCGGGTCTTTTTCATCGCCACCGTCACGGCCGACGCGGCGATCAGGCCGGCGACGATCAGCAGGACCATGAGGTTGCGGCGGCGGTCGGTCATCGGTCGCTCACACTACTTGTCGGGGGTCAGCACGAGCAACAGCCCGCCGTCGTCGTCGTAGGCCGGGAACATGTCCGCTTTGGCGCTGGCCGCCACGTCGCGTTCGCCGCTGACGTCCACCGGCACCTCGAGCGCGCGGACGCCCCACTCGAGGACCTTGCCGACGGGGTCGTCGCCGTTGGCGAACTGCAGGCCGAGGATCTCGTCGACCCGCTGGCCGATGACGTCCTCCTCCTCGAGGCCCGTGAAGGCGAAGGAGTTCTTGCCGCAGCCGATGACCCGGCCCTCGCCGTCGCAGACGAAGAAGGCCGCGTCGGGCGCGGGGTAGTAGTCGTCGAGCAGTTCGAAGAGAAACGCGAAGCCGCACTTCGCGCAGCCCTTGCGCTGGCGGGTGAAGCCGATGTTGCCGTCGAGCTCGCTGGTGCGGTGACCGCAGTTGGGGCAGATGAAGGGGTGGGCCATGGGATCTCAACACAGACTACGCAAGCCGGAGCGCGGAGGCCACGGTACACCCGCGGGCGAGCGCGACTCAAAACAGCGACGGCCCGGCGTCCGGCGGGGCCTCGAGCCCGAGATGCTCGTAGGCCGCCGGCGTCGCCGCGCGGCCCCTGGGGGTCCGCTTGATCAGGCCCTCCTGCAGCAGGTAGGGCTCATAGACATCCTCGATCGTGTCCTGCTCCTCGCCGACGGCGACGGCGAGCGTCGAGAGCCCGACGGGCCCGCCGGCGAACTTCGAGCAGATCGTGTCGAGGATCTTGCGGTCGAGCCTGTCGAGGCCGCGCTCGTCGACCTCGAGCATGGCCAGGGCCTGCTGGGCGGCGTCCGCGGTCACGACGCCCTCCATGCGGACCTCGGCGAAGTCGCGGACGCGCTTGAGCAGGCGGTTGGCGACCCGCGGCGTGCCGCGGCTGCGGGCGGCGATGGCCATCGCGCCGTCCTCCTCGAGGCCGATGTCGAGGATCCCGGCCGAGCGCCTGACGATGACCGCGAGCTCCTCGACCCGGTAGGGCTCCAGGCGCGCCTGGATGCCGAAGCGGTCGCGCAGCGGCGTCGTCAGCAGGCCGGTCCTCGTCGTCGCGCCGACGAGCGTGAACGGGGGAAGGTCGAGCGTGACGACGCGGGCGCCGGCGCCCTGGCCGACCGTGATCGGCAGGCGATGGTCCTCCATCGCCGGATAGAAGGTCTCCTCGAGGGTCCGGGCGAGCCGGTGGATCTCATCGACGAAGAACACGCTGCGGGGCTCCAGCGCCGTCAGGAAGGCCGCGATGTCGCCCTTGCGCTCGAGCGCCGGGCCCGCCGTCTGGACGAACGGCACTTCGAGCTCCGCCGCCACGATCTGGGCGAGCGAGGTCTTGCCGAGGCCGGGCGGGCCGGCCAGCAGGAGATGGTCGAGGGCCTCGCCGCGCGCGCTGGCCGCCTCGATGGCGACGCCGAGCTGCTGGCGCAGGCCCTCCTGCCCGACGAACTCCTCGAGCCGGCGCGGGCGCAGCGAGCGGTCGAGCTCGTCCTCGGCGACCAGATACGGCGTCTGGATGCGTGCGGCGGTGTCGGTCATGGCCTCACGAGCCCGCCCGCGCGAGTCGCAGGGCGTGGCCGAGCAGATCCTCGGCGCTGTCTCCCTCGGCGTCGCGCAGGAGCTCGTCGGCTTCCTCGGGGGCGTAGCCCAGCTCGAGCAGGCCTTCGCGGGCGAGCGTCCGCGGCGCCTGGCGCTCGCCGCGGCGCGCGACGATCGGCATGCGCGCCGGCGCGCCGGCGCCGGCGTCGACGCCGACCTTCTCGCGGAGCTCGACGATGATCCGTTCAGCCGTCCGCTTGCCGATACCCGGCACCGCCTGGAAGCGCGCGGCG